>Ga0082335_1002333_pt1 | contig 35961 bp, 38 predicted proteins | sample Subgrocontami58m_FD_72375 | JGI IMG/M metagenome (GOLD analysis project Ga0082335, IMG submission 72375) | Subsurface groundwater microbial communities from S. Glens Falls, New York, USA - GMW37 contaminated, 5.8 m (SPADES assembly) (version 2) ... | reverse complement strand
ACGGCGAGGTCGCCTCGTCGATGATCGCCTGCAGGATCGCGTTGATCTTGTCGCGCTCGGCGAGCAGCTCGTCGAGCATGTGCTGGCCGAGCACCGAGCGCAGCGTCGTCTGGGCGATCTGGGACGTGGCGACCATGAAGTTCTCGATCTGGACGATCGCGTTCTTCGGCTCGATGATCCGGAAGTAGGCCACGGCGTTGACGCGCACCGGGACGTTGTCCTTCGTGATCACTTCCTGCGGCGGCACGTTGAGCGTGATCGTGCGCAGGTCGACCCGCACCATCCGGTCGACGATCGGGATCAGGATGAAGAGCCCCGGTCCTTTCGGCTCCGGGAGCAGGCGGCCGAGCCGGAAGATGACGCCGCGCTCGTACTCGCGCGCGATCTTGATCGCAGCGAAGAGGAAGAGCAGCCCGATGAGGACGACTGCTGCGAGAACGATGAGGGCGGTCACGGCGTGGATCCTTTCGTGGGGTGAGGAGATTCTACGACGAGCAGCGCGAGGTCGTCGGCCACAGCCGCCACCTCCACCTCGGCCCCGAGGGAGAGGGGGTGGCCGTCGCGCGCACGCGCACGCCACAGCTCGCCGTTGACGAAGACCAGCCCGTCGCGCCGCACCTGGCCGTGCGCGCCGACGAGCAGCTGAGAACCGACCTCGGCCGGCCGGCGGCGGGCCTGGACTGCTTTCGTCATCGCAAGGCCCATGAACAGGGCGAGCACGGCCGCGATCGAGACCGAGGTGGTGAGCGAGACCTGGTAGGCGGGCCCGGCCGGATCGAACAGCATCAGCGAGCCGATCACGAAGGTGACGGCGCCGGCGGCCGTGAGCGCGCCGTGACTCGGCAGGAAGAGATCCATCACGAAGAAGGCGGCGGCGAGCAGCATCAGCAGGACACCGGCCGCCGACACCGGTAGCACCTGCAGCCCGTAGAGGCCGACGATCAGCGAGATCGCGCCGACGGTGCCGGGGAAGATCAGCCCGGGGTTCCAGAGCTCGACGACGATCCCGATCAGCCCGATCGAGAGCATCAGCGCGATGATGTTCGGGTCGATGAGAAGGTCGAGCACCCGCTTCCAGCCGGACATCCGGACCTCTTCGACCTGGGCGCCGGCGGTGTGCAGCACGAGCTCCTTCGGCGTGGTCTTGTAGCCGTCGAGCCGCTCGAGCAACGCGGGCAGGTCGGGGGCGACGATGTCCGCGACGTTCAACGCGAGCGCCTTGCGGGCGCCGAGGTTGGATGCCTCGCGCACCATCTTCTCCGCCTCGTCGCCGTTGCGGCCGTGCTCGATCGCCAGCTCCCGGATGTACGCCGCGGCGTCGTTCACGACCTTCCGCCGCAGGTCCTTCGAGATGTCCTCGCCGCCGATCGAGATCGGCGTGGAGGAGCCGATGTTCGTCTGCGGGGCCATGGCGACGACGTCGGCGGCCATCGCGATCACCGCGCCCGCAGAGTCGGCGCTGGAGCCGCCGGGCGAGACGTAGACGATCACCGGCACCCGCGCCGCGAGGATCGCCTTCACGATCTTGCGCATCGAGGAGCCGAGCCCGCCCGGAGTGTCCATCACGATCACGACCGCGGCGGCATCCTCGCGCTCGCCGCGCGAGATCGCGTCCGTGATGAAGTCCTGCGTGACCGGATTGACGTCGTTCTCGAACTGGACGGCCAGCACGCGCGGGGCGTCGGCTGCAGCACCCCCTGCGAGCGTGAGGCCGGCGAGGGCCGCGACGAAGAAGGCCGTCAAACCACGCGAGGGACGCGTGTTCACAGCCCTGGGAATTCTACTTAGCCCGTGACGGTCACCGGGACGCCGGGGCCGATGCGCTCAGCCAGCCAGCTGATCGCGTCTGTGCTCAGGCGCACGCAGCCGTGGGAGACCGCTGTGCCCAGCACGCCGCCGATGTTGGCCAGGCCGTGCAGGGCGGTCTGGCCGGGTCCACCGGCGAATTCCTGGAAGACGTCCGAGCGGGAGCTCAGGGCGAGTGCGAACGGCGCTCCCGCCGCGCCGGGGGGAAGCTGCACGATCTCCTCGACGAAGAACTCGCCCTGCGGCGTGGGTGCCGAGGCCTTGCCCACGATCGCGTCGAATACCCTGATGAGCCGGCTGTCGCGGTAGGCGAGCACCTGCCGCCTGGAGATGCTGACGACGATGCGCCACCTCGTGGCGCCGGCCACGGTCCCGCGCTCGCGGATCCAGCCCGTGAGCCCGTTCGGCCTTCCGGGGAGCCTGACGCGGAGCCATTTGAGCCCGTCGGCCCCGACCCGGCGGCCGATAACGGGCAGGACGGTCAGCTCGCCCGTGAGCGGCCGCCGCGCACGCACGGAGACGACGCGCGTCGACTGCGCGCTGGCTGCCGCATACGCCTCGTGGGCTCGCAGCAAGATCACCAGCTCCTGGCTCGGCCTCGCGCTCGCTACCGCCGCCGCGCTCGCTGTCGCCGCGGCGAGCAGCATGAGTCCCGTCATGAGCGCAAGCCGCTGGAGACATGTCCGGGCGCTTGTCTTCACCGGGCTCCTGACTCCGTTGGGGACTGAGGGCCGACCCGAAGGCGGGCAGCGTGGGCGTGGCCGCCCGCCTTCGGTGCCGTCAGCCCTAGCCGGTAAACCCAGCCCTCGCGGCCGCGGCTGTTGCCGCCGCGACCTTCGCCGCCTTGGCGGCCTTCGCTGCTGTGGCAGCCTTCACCGCGGCCTTCTTGGCCACCGCGGCCGTCACTGCCGCGGCCTTGGCCGCTGCCTTGGCTTTCGCTGTCGCAGCGACCTTGGCCGCCGCCGCGGCCTTCACCGCAGCCGCCTTCGCCTTCGCAGCGGCCTTCACCGCTGCGACCCTGGCCGCCTCGGCCTTCGCCGCAGCTGCCGCCGCCGCCTCGACCCTGGCAGCCTCGGCGGCCCTCTCAGCCTCGACCCTGGCTGCTTCGGCCCTCGCCGCCGCAGCCACAGCCTCGACCCTGGCAGCCTCGGCCGCTGCCGCAGCAGCAGCTGCGTCCGCGTCCGCTTGCAAGGTGCACGTCGACGGCTTCGTGATCGTGTTGCCGATCATGGTGACCTCGCCGTTCCGTGCCAGCACTCGGCCGATCACCGTCGCACCGGTGTTCATCGTGATGTCCGTGAGAGCGATCACGGTCCCCCTGAGGGTCGAGCTCGACCCGAGAGTCGCCGAGCTCGTGACCTGCCAGAAGACGTTGCAGGCCTGGGCGCCGTTGATCAGGCTCACCGAGCTCGACGAAGCCGTGATGAGCGTGGAGCTGGCCTTGAAGACCCACACCGCGTCGAGGTTGCCGCCGCCGTTCAGCGTGAGAGTCCCCGTGAGATCGAGCGCGCCGCCGCTGTAGACGCCGGGCGTCAGGTTCAGCCCCCCGAGAGTGTCCCCGGTCACCGTGGTTGCAGGCGTCTGCCCGGCAGCGTTGTTGTAGGCGGTGACCAGGTCGGTCTTGGCGCCCTGCGTGACGGCGTCGCCTGCGTGGTTCACCCCGTTCAGCGTCACGGTGCCGAATCCCGTCTGCGCCACGGTCGGGAACGAGCCGACATCCCCGGTGATCGTGGTCGCGCCCGTGTTGGTGATCCCGGCGCCGGCCAGAATCGCGAAGCTGTCGGCCGTTCCAAGCGGTACCTTCGTCGCGGCCCGGGCGCTCGCCACGAGCGTGAGCGCCACGATCAGCGCGACGACGAGCCCCGCGCCTCCTACGGCGAGCGTGCGGGGCCTGGCGGACGCCAATGCAAGCAGAGGCGGCGGTGCGTTTGCCTTGGTTCTCATGTCGACTCCTTCAGCGCGTTTTGAGTTGAAGTCCCTGGACGTGGGTCGGGGGGCACGGTGCCGGAGCGCCGGTCGGCCGCCTCGGAGGCGGGCTCGTCGCTCGTGCTCATCCATGCAGATCACTCCTCAGACGGAAGCCTCACCGCTGACCGGGTGTCCGGGTCAGCCAGTTGCTCCGACCTGCGCTGCTGAGGGCGGATCCTTCGCGGGGGCCGGTTGCTCGGCACCTCGCATTCCTGCACGGCGGCCGGTCGTTGCGGCCGCGCAGGCATCAGTCTAGCACGGCTTTGAGCCGCTCACGACAAACTTCGGGGTCGCCGCGGGCTACTCGACGGGCACCGGCGGCGCCGGCGGCAACAGTAGGAGATGGCTGTCGACGATCGCCTGCGCGACGTCGATCAGCTTCCGGCCGTTGTGCTGCGAGTGGTCCTTCAGCATCTCGAACGCCGCGTCGGCCCGGACGGCGTGGCGGGCCATCAGGATGCCTTTTGCCTGCTCGATCACTGCCCGGCGTCCGAATGCGCCCTGCAGGCTCTCGTACTCCGCGAAGCGCTGCAGCGTGATCTCGATTGCGCTCTGCAGCTCCTCCGGCGTGCTGTCGACGATGTAGGCGAAGACACCGCGTCTGGCCGCCTCGCGGACGTAGTCGGGGTCCCTGCTCGCGAGGAGCGCGATCACCGGGCACGACGCCTCGTGGACGATCTTCGAGATCAGGTCGAGTGCATGATCGGCGCTCGCTCCGAGCCCGACGAGGGCGACGTCGGGATGCTCCCGCGCGGTCACCGCCGCGACCTGCGTGACCTCGACCTCGCGCGCGATCACGTCGTGTCCCAACCCGGCAACGACCTGCGCCAGCAGCTCGAGGCGGTCGCGCCTCTCGTTGGCGATGAGCACTCGCAGCTTGTTGGGTTCGTGTCCGGTCATCGTCCTCGAGGGGAACGTTGATGCTCGCGGCCGAAGGGCACCGTACGCCCAAAGAGTAGCGCGCGGCCGGCGCCGGAGCTACCTGCGGCGCGTGCGCAGGCGGAGGACCGCGCCTGTGGCGAGCCCGAGCAGCCAGCCGAGAATCGCGGCGACGACGATGATCCACACGAGCGAGGCCTCGGTCGTGCCGATCACCCAGCTGATCTTCACCCGCCGTGTGTTTGCGATCACGAGCGCGATCAGCACGACCAGCATCGCGACGACGAGGAACGCCGACGTGTAGAGCCGGGCGCTGCGCGCCTGCCGGCGGAGGTGCGCGCCGCGGGCCTCGCCGGGCTCCACCGGCGGCGGTGACGGCGGCGGTGCGCCCCCTTCCGAGTCTGGCTGCGGCTCCATGTCCGCCTCGGATTATGACTCCACACAGAGAGGGTCGCTACCCTTGTGGTCGAAGACCGAGGTTTGCCACCTTCGGACGTGGCGTGCCCGTATGAGAACTCTTCGCATCGCCCTGTTGTGCCTGCTCGCCTTCCCCGCTCTCGCGCGGGCCGAGGCGGCGACGATCACCTCCCGGGAGGTGCCGCTGCAGGGCGCGCGCGCTCTCGCGGCGGCCGCGCCCTCGCGCTTCGACCTCGTGGGCCTGCACTGGCAGGGCCCGGGCACCGTCTCGTTCCGCACGCGCTCGCTCGCCGGCCGCTGGAGCGTCTGGCGGCAGGCTGCGCCAGAGGCGGAAGACCTGCCCGACGCGCGCAGCCCGGAGTCGCTCGGCCGTCGCGGCTGGCGGCTCGGCAATCCGTGGTGGACCGGGCCGGCGAACGCCATCCAGTACCGGCTGGCGGGGAACGTCACCCGTCTGAAGGCGTGGTTCGTCTCGAGTCCCGAGCTGCGAGTCCCCTCCCGCTCGCTCTCGCTCGCCGGCTCGCCCCCGCTCGTCCCGCGCACCGGCTGGAACGCCGACGAGACGATCCGCCGCGGCAGCCCCGCGTACGCACCCACGATCCGCTTCGCAGTCGTCCACCACACCGCCGGGGCGAGCGACTACACGCCGGCTGAGGCGGCCGCAATCGTGCGTGGAATCCAGCTCTACCACGTGCAGGGGAACGGTTGGGCCGACGTCGGCTACAACTTCCTCGTCGACAAGTACGGCACCGTGTACGAGGGCCGCTCCGGCGGCGTCGAGCGCAACGTCGTCGGCGCCCATGCCGAAGGGTTCAACACCGGGTCGGTCGGGATCGCCCTGCTCGGCAACTACGAGGAGACTGCACCGTCCAAGGCCGCGGAGGACGCGATCGCCCGGCTGCTCGCGTGGCGGCTCGACGTCGCCCACCTCGATCCGCTCTCGACCCTCTCGGCGATCTCGGGCGGCAACCAGCGCTTCGCCGCAGGGCTGCCCGTCTTCCTGCGCGCCGTCTCCGGGCACCGCGATACCGGCTTCACCGCGTGCCCCGGTGACACGCTCTACGCGCGGCTGAACGCGATCGCCGCTGCCGCCGGGGCGCTCGGGTTGCCGAAGCTCTACGAGCCGAAGGTCGAGGGCTCCGCCGGGGGGCTCGTCCGCTTCCGGGCTCGCCTCTCGAGCGTCCTGCCGTGGACCGTGGCCGTCACCGACGCCGCCGGTGTCGCGGTCGCCACCGGCTCCGGGACGGGTGCGAGCGTGGACTGGACCTGGGACGCGACCGCCGCCGCGCCGGTTCCCTACGCCTGGACGATCTCGGCCGGCACGGGAGTGCGCGCCGCCGCCGGCGTGCTCGGCGGCACGGCGCTGCCCGTTGCGATCACGGGCGTCGCCGCCGACCCGGAGACGATCAGCCCGAACTACGACGGCCAGGCGGACGAGTCCACGATCACGTACACGCTCACGAAGCCGGCGACCGTGTCGATCCAGGCGCGCGATCTGATCGGCGATCCTGTGGCGGTGCTGCAGCGGCCGCGCAAGCAGGGAGCGGGCGAGCACTCCTTCCGCTTCACGGCGAGCGAGCTCCAGGACGCGTCGTACCAGCTCAGGATCGCCGCCGTCGGCGACGACGGCAAGGAGGCGGTCGGTCTCGTCAATGTCGCCGTGACGCGGACGCTCGGCGCGCTCGAGGTCGAGCCCGCGGTCTTCTCGCCCAACCAGGACGGCCGGTTCGATCGCGTGACCTTCTCCTTCGAGCTGGCCGCGCCGGCCGCCGTGCGCGTGCGGATCCTCCGCGACGGGAAATGGGTGGCGACGCCCTTTGCGGGGCCGCTCCCGCTCGGCTTCCAGCGAATCGACTGGGACGGAGTCAAGCGCATCGGCAGGCTGCTGGACGGCACCTACGAGGTGCGTGTCGAGGCGACCGACGCCGTCGCGGCGGCCTCCGTCGGAGCCGCCTTCGACTCCGACTCGACGCCGCCGAGGGTCAGCATCCTGCCCGGCCCGTTCCTGCGCTTCCGCGTGAGCGAGCCGTCGCTGCTGACCCTGCTCGTGAACGGGCAGAGCCTCAAGCACGAGGTCGCAGAGGCCGGCGAGGTGACGATTCCGTGGGACGGCCCGGCCCGGCGGGTGCGGGTGGTCGCCTGGGACGCGTCGGGGAACAAGAGCACCCCGGTACGTCGCCCGCCGTCCAAGTAGCACGCCGCCCCCACCGCGGGCCGAAAGAGGGCGGGCGCCCGGCTAGACTCCCTGTGTGCAACCGCCGCTCCGCTCCGGCCGTCCAATCTCCCGCGAGCTGCGCCCCGGTGCGCCGCTCGTCTACGAGAGGCTGAGCGATCCAATCTTGGTAAGACGCGCAAAGGACGGTGACCGGCGAGCGCTCGATGCGCTCTGCGAGCGGCATGCGCCGCGGGTGGAGCGGCTGGCGCACCATCTTCTGCGCGACCCCGAAGACGCCCGCGATGCCGCCCAGGATGCCCTCGCGCGCCTCTGTACGCGCGTCGGCCAGTTCCGCGGCGAGGCCGCACTCGCGACGTGGCTGCACCGGCTGACGGTGAACGCCTGCCGCGATGTCGCGCAGCGGCAGCACGCCCGCCGCTGGGAGCCGCTGGGCGACGACACGCGCGCCGCCTCCGACGGTGACCCCGCACGCGCCGCGCTCCTCTCCGAGCTGCGCGACGAGCTGCGCGCGGAGCTCGGCAGGATCCCGGCCGCGCACGCGCGCGTCGTCGTGCTCAAGGACGCCCTCGGCTACTCGTTTCCCGAGATCTCGGCCGCGTCGGGAATGCCCGTCGGGACGGCGAAGTGCTATGCCCATCGCGCGCGCACGGAGCTCCGTGGGCTGCTCGACCGGGAAGACTCCGCGGTCGCATGAGCGTGCCCAGCGCGCCGTTCGGGCGGGCGGAGATCGAGCAGATCATCCCCCACCGCGAGCCGTTCCTCCTCCTCGACGAGGTGCTGGAGCTCGAGCCGCGGCGGCGCGTCGTCGCGCGGCGGGAGATGCGAGCCGAGGATCTGTGGTTCGCGGGACACTTCCCGGGGCGGCCGGTGACCCCGGGCGTCGTGATCGTCGAGGCGATGGCACAGGCGGGCGCGGTGGCCGTGCTCGTCGCGGAGGAGTTCCGCGGCAAGATCGCCTTCTTCGCCGGCATCGACGACTGCCGCTTCAAGCGAGTCGTCGTGCCCGGCGAGGTGCTGACCCTCACCTGCGAGCTCGACGCGCTTCGCGGGCCGATCGGCCGTGGCAAGGCGACCGCCTATGTCGGCGACGAGCTGGCCGCTCGGGCGACCCTGACCTTCGCAGTGGAGCGCTGACGTGATCGGCCGCGCGAACGGCGTCAGGATCGGCATCACGGGCCTCGGCGTCCATGTGCCGGCGCGCGTCGTGACGAACGACGATCTCGCGCAGTACGTGGAGACCTCCGACGAGTGGATCCAGGAGCGCACGGGCATCCGCGAGCGCCGTATGGCGACCAAGGACGAGGCGCTCACCGACATCGCGCTTCCCGCCGCTCGCGAAGCGCTGGCCGCGGCGGGAGTCGACGGCAGCGATCTCGACCTCGTGATCGTCGCGACGGTGACACCCGACATGGCGTTCCCCGCGTCGTCGGCGCTCATCGCCGACGCCCTGGGCGCCACCGACGCCGCCGCCTACGACCTCTCGGCCGGCTGCACGGGCTTCATGTACGCGGTCGCGCAGGCGTACGGCATGCTCGCGACCGGGCTTGCCCGCCGGGCGCTCGTCATCGGCGGCGACGTGCTCTCGAAGATCCTCGACTGGGAGGACCGCTCGACGCTCATCCTCTTCGGCGACGGCGCCGGCGCGGTCGTCATGGAGCCGGTCTCGCAGGGCGGCTTCCTCGGCTTCGAGCTCGGCGCCGACGGCGGTGGCGGCGTTCACCTCTGGCTGCCGGGCAGCGGCTCGCGCGCCTTCGCCGACCCCGACGCGCATGTGAAGATGAACGGACGTGAGGTCTACAAGTTCGCGACGCGGATCATGGTCTACTCGGCGGAGAAGATCCTCGCCGAGTGCGGGCGCAGCGTGGACGAAGTGGACGTGTACGTTCCGCACCAGGCGAACAAGCGGATCATCGACCACGCCGCGCACAAGCTCGGCATTCCCCCCGAGAAGGTGGTCGTGAACGTCGATCGCTACGGGAACACGTCGTCGGGCTCGATCCCGCTCGCCCTCGCCGACGCACGTGCGGACGGGCTCCTGCGGGAGGGCGAGCTCGTTCTGATGACCGGCATGGGAGCGGGCCTCACGTGGGGCTCGGCACTGATCGAGTGGACGGAGAGGAGCGCCGCATGAGCAAGGTCGCCTTCTGCTTCCCGGGCCAGGGCTCGCTCGAGCCGGGAATGGGACGCGACATCGCCGGGGCCGTGCCCGAGGCGATGGAGGTCTTTCGGATCGGCAGCGAAGCCTCCGGGCTCGACCTCGTTCGGCTCTGCTTCGAGGCCGAGCTCGACGAGCTCGTCGAGACCGAGGTGCAGCAGCCCGCGCTCGTGGCGACGAGCCTCGCCATCCTCGCGGCGCTGCGGCGGCGCGGGATCGAGCCCGATATCGTCGTCGGCCACTCCGTCGGCGAGTTCGCAGCGCTCGCGTCCGTCGGCGCGCTCTCGACAGCGGAGGCGATCGGTCTCGTGCGCGAGCGCGGTCTCGCGATGGCCGAGGCGGCGCGGCAGCGCCCCGGCGGGATGGCCGCGATCCTCGGGCTCGAGGACGAGGAGGTCGAGAACCTCTGCCGGAAGATCGTCGGTGTCTGGCCGGCGAACTACAACTGTCCGGGCCAGATCGTGATCTCGGGCGAGAACGAGGCGGTCGAGGAGTGTTGCGCCGAGGCCGAGAGCCTCGGCGCTCGACGAGCGATTCGGCTGAAGGTGTCCGGGGCGTTCCACAGCCCGCTCGTGGCGCGCGCGGCCGACCGGCTGCGGCCCGCGGTCGACCGGATCAAGTTCTCCGAGCCGATCGCGCCCTTCATGTCCACAGTGACCGCCCGGATCGAGCCCGCCACGCGGCTCGGCACGCTCCTGATCGACCAGCTCACCGCGCCCGTGAGGTTCACGCAGTCTGCGCGCGAGCTGATGAGGCAGGGCGTCTCCACCTTCGTCGAGGTCGGCCCGGGCACGGTCCTCTCGGGCCTGCTACGGCGGATCGACCGCAGCATCAAGGCGGTGTCGGTCAACAGTCTCGAGAGCCTCGACAAGATCGAGGAGGCACTCTCCGCTGCCTGAGTTCTGCTCGCTCGAGGGGCGGACGGCGCTCGTGACCGGGGCCTCGCGCGGGATCGGCAGGGCGATCGCGCTCGAGCTGGGTCGCGCCGGGGCCTCGGTCGTGGTCGGCTACCGCTCCGGGGCCGAGGAGGCGGAGGCGGTTGCGGCGGAGTGTGGCGGCCGCGCGCTCCAGGCCGACATCTCCGACCCGCAGTCGGCGAAGGCGCTCGTCGAGGCTGCGGGCGACCTGGACATCCTCGTCAACAACGCCGGCCTGACCCGCGACGGGCTGCTGCTGCGCATGTCCGACGACGACTGGCGCACCGTGATCGAGACCAACCTTTCCTCGGTCTTCTACACCTGCCGCGCGGTCGCGCGCGGGATGATGAAGCGGCGTGCCGGCGCGATCGTCAACGTCTCCTCGATCGTGGGCGTCCACGGCAACCCGGGCCAGACGAACTACTCGGCGTCGAAGGCGGGGATCATCGGCTTCACGAAGTCGCTCGCCCGCGAGCTCGGCAGCCGCAACGTGCGCGCGAACGTCGTCGCGCCGGGCTACGTGAAGACGCAGCTGACCGACGTGCTACCGGAGGAGGCGACGAGCGCGATGCTCGCTGCGACGCCCCTCGAGCGCCTGGGAGACCCGGAGGACGTGGCCGGGGCGGTACGCTTCCTGTGCTCCGACGAGGCCGCGTTCATCACGGGCGCCGTGCTCCTCGTCGACGGCGGCCTCGGAATGTGACGTACAGCTTGAGCTCCTCCAACGGCAGACGCAGGGTCGTGATCACCGGCCTCGGCGCGGTGACTCCCCTCGGCAACGACGTCGAGTCCACCTGGGCTGCGCTGATCGCGGGCGCGTCCGGCGCCGGGCGAATCACGCAGTTCGACACCACGGGCTTCGCGGTGGACTTCGCCTGCGAGGTGAAGGACTTCGACCCCGTGCAATACGTGGACTACAAGGCCTCGCGCCGGATGGACCGCTTCACGCATCTCGTGCTCGGCGCAGCGCGCCAGGCGGAGGCCGACGCCGGACTCGACATCGCCTCGGAGGCGGAGCGCGTCGGCGCCGCGGTCGGCACCGGCATCGGCGGCCTCAAGTCGTTCCAGGACTGCACCGACACGTTGCGCGAGCGCGGGCCCGATCGCGTGAACCCGTTCGCGATCCCCGCGATCATCCCGAACCTCGGTGCGGGCTGGGTCTCGATGGAGCTCGGCACGAAAGGCCCGCTCTCGGCCCAGTGCACCGCCTGCGCAGCCTCGAACATGGCCATCGGCGAAAGCGCCGACGCGATCCGGCTCGGCCGTGCCGACGTGATGCTCGCCGGCGGCGCAGAGGCGCCGATCACCCAAGTCGGCATCGCCGGCTTCAGCGCGATGCGCGCGCTCTCCCGCCGAACCGACGATCCTGCGCGCGCCTCCCGGCCGTTCGACGCCGACAGGGACGGCTTCGTGATGGGCGAGGCCGCCGCCATCCTCGTGCTCGAGGAGCTCGAGCACGCGCTTGCGCGCGGGGCGAAGATCTACTGCGAGCTGCTCGGCTACGGGCTCTCCTCGGACGCGAACCACATCACCGAGCCCGACCCGACCGGTGTCAGCCCGGCGCGGGCGATGACGATGGCCTTCGCCGACGCCGGCATCGAGCCGTCGCAGATCGGCTACATCAACGCGCACGGCACGGCCACACCAGTGGGCGACACCGCCGAGACACGCGTGATCAAGCTCGCCCTCGGCGAGGAGCTCGCCTACACCGTCCCGCTCTCCTCGACGAAGGGCGCGACCGGCCACTGCCTCGGCGCCGCCGGGGCGGTGGAGGCGATCTTCACCGTGCTCGCCGTCCAGCGCGGCGTGCTTCCGCCGACGATCAACTACGACACTCCCGACGCGACGTGCGATCTCGACGTGATCCCGAACGAGGCGCGCCGGGCCGAGATCGAGATCGGGGTCTCGAATTCGTTCGGCTTCGGCGGCCACAACGCCTCGATCGTCGTCGGCCGCTACTCCGGGTAGCCAGACGATGTCCGGCGCGAGATGGGCGACGTTCGACTGCTACGGGACGCTCGTGGACTGGAACGGTGGCATCGGCGGGGAGCTTGAGCGGCTCTTCGGCGCCGCGCCGGCGCCGCGCCTGCTCGCTCGCTACCACGAGCTCGAGCCCGTTGTGCAGGCGGAGGCCTACCGCAGCTACCGCGACGTGCTGACAGAGACGCTGATCCGCCTCGCCTCCGAGCAGGGGCTCGCCGTCCCGGAAGGCGAGGGGGCCGCGCTCGCCGACTCGCTGCCGCACTGGCCCTCGTTCCCCGAGGCGCCCGCTGCTCTTGAGAAGCTGCGGGCCCGGGGCTGGCGGCTGGCGATTCTCTCCAACACCGACCGTGACCTGATCGCTGCCTCGCAGCGGCAGCTCGGCGTACCCTTCGACGTGGTCGTGGTGGCACAGGACATCGGCTCGTACAAGCCTGCGCACCGGCACTGGCTGGCATTCGCCGAGCTGGCGGCCGTCGCACCGGAACGGCACGTGCACGTCGCGGCGAGCCTCTTCCACGACATCGCCCCTGCCGGCGAGCTCGGCCTCACGTCGGTGTGGATCAACCGGCTCGGGGAGAGCGCGCCTCCCGGGGTGCTCCCGACGCGGGAGCTGCCCGACCTGCGCGCGCTGCCCGACACCCTCGACGCGCTCGTTCCGGCATGAGAGCGCCCTGATGTCCCGCCTGCGTGCCGGGTGCCCTGTGTGTGCGACGCTCACCGCGGTCGCGGTGGGGTCACGCTACGAGTGCCACGTCTGCGGCCGCGTGTTCGCCGCAGGGCTCGTCCGGGTGCCGCGCGCCTGGGGCACGGGCGGTGAGGCGATGGCCGAGGCGGCCGCGCTCGAGCTGCCCTACCCCGAGACGGGGAGCGTCGAGGAGGACACGCTCGCCGCGCAGTCGCTCGCACTCGCCGCCGCGCTGCCCGAGCGGCCGCTCGTGCTCGGCGGGTGCTGTTGCGCTCACGTCGGTGCGGTCGAGGGCCTCGCCGCCCGCGCGGGCGGCCCGCTCGCGGTGGTCTGGCTCGACGCGCACGGCGACCTGAACACGCCCGAGTCGTCCCCGTCGGGAAACCTCTGGGGGATGCCGTTGCGGATGCTGCTCGACGACGGCGCCGTCGCACCCGGGAACGTCGCCCTCGTCGGCGCGCGCAGCCTCGACCCGCCGGAGCAGGAGTTCATCGCCGCAAGCGGGCTGCACCTGGGCGTGGAGGGCGTGACCGCCGCGCTCGAGGGCGTCGAGCGCGTCTACGTCGCGCTCGACTGCGACGTGCTCGACCCTGCGCAGGTCGCGTGCTTCTTGCCCGAGCCGGACGGCCTCTCGCTCGAGCAGGTCGAGCGCGTGCTGCGCGAGGTCGCCGCGCGCGCCACGGTCGTCGGCGCCGGAGTCACGGGGCTCGCACCCGGGCCCGGAAACGGGGACGTCGTGACGCGCCTCCTCGCCGCCCTCGGCCTGTAACCCGGCGGCGAGGGGACGGGTCTAAGATCTCGTGGTGTCCAGCAGCCGGACCGATGTCTCGATCGAGCACAAGAACGCGCCGGTCGTACCCGACGGGAAGGCTCACCCGAACACGTGCCCGGGCTGCGGCTCGCACTACCGCGACGACGAGCTCGAGGCCTCGCTCCGCGTCTGCCCGCAGTGCGGCCACCACTTCTCCGTCCACGCCCGGGAGCGGATTGCGCAGCTCGCCGACGAGGGGAGCTTCGTCGAGGAGGCCGCGGAGCTGCGCTCGGCCGACCCGCTTGACTTCTTCGACTTGAAGCCCTACGCCGAGCGGCTCGCCGAGGCGGAGGTGGCGACCGGGCTCGGCGATGCGATGGTCATCGGTCGCGCCGCGATCGAAGGGCTGCCGTGCGAGCTCGCCGTCATGGACTTCTCCTTCATGGGCGGCTCGATGGGCAGCGTGACGGGCGAGAAGTTCGCGCGGGCGTGCGAGGCCGCAGCGGGGGCCGGGCTGCCTGTCGTCTCCGTCTCGGCCTCGGGCGGGGCGCGCATGCAGGAGGGAATCCTCGCGCTGATGCAGTTGCCGAAGACGGTCTGCGCCGTCGAGGAGCTGCGCGACGCCGACTGTGCGCTGATCAGCGTCATGACCCACCCGACGACGGGCGGCCTGCTCGCGAGCTTCGCGAGCCTCGGCGACGTCCTCCTCGCCGAGCCGGGCGCGCTGATGTCGTTCGCCGGCCCGCGGGTCGTCGCGCAGACGACGCGCGAGAAGCTGCCCGACGACTTCGGCCGCGCCGAGCAGAACCTCCGCTTCGGCCACCTCGACGCGGTCGTCCCGCGACCCGAGCTGCGGGCGACCCTCGGGCTCTTGCTCCGGCTCTTCGCGAAGGCCTGATGGCGCGCGACGCCGAGATCCGCCTGCGCGAGAAGCTCGCCAAGCTCGGCGGCGTCAACCTGCTACGGGGCACGAAGGTCTCCGGCGAGGTCGAGCGGCTGCAGCGGCAGCTCGAGCGGCTGCGGGCGGAGACGACCGACGAGGACATCTGGCGCTCGGTCGAGCTCGCCCGCCACGAGGACCGGCCGTACACGCCCGACTACGTGGAGCGGATCCTGGACGACTGGTTCGAGCTGCACGGCGACCGTGGCCGCGCCGACGACGCGGCGCTCGTCACGGGGCTCGGCAAGCTCGCCGGCCGGACGGTGGCGCTGATCGGCCACCAGAAGGGACGCGACATCAAGGAGCGCACCGAGCGCAACTTCGGCATGGCCTATCCCGAGGGCTACCGCAAGTCGATGCGCGTGATGGAGCTCGCCGACCGGCACGGCTTCCCCGTCGTGACGCTCGTGGACACGCCGGGCGCGTATCCGGGCGTGGCCGCAGAGCAGCACGGCCAGGGCGGCGCGATCGCGCGCTCGCAGGCGGTGATGGCGCGACTCGGCGTGCCGACCGTCGCCTGCATCATCGGCGAGGGCGGCTCGGGGGGCGCCGTCGCGATCGCGCTCGCCGACCGGGTGCTGATGCAGGAGAACGCGATCTACTCGGTGATCTCCCCCGAGGGCTGCGCGGCGATCCTCTGGCGAGACGCTTCGCAGGCGCGCAAGGCCGCCGCCGCCTTCAAGCCGGACGCCGTCCACTGCCTCGAGCTGGGCGTGATCGACGGCATCGTGCCCGAGCCTCCCGGCGGGGCCCATGCCGATCCGGACGGCGCAGCCCGCCTGCTCGCCGAGGCGCTCGCGCTCGCGCTCGACGACGTTGCGGGGATCCCCCCCGACGAGCTGCGACGGGCCCGGCGCGCAAAGTTCCGCCGCATGGGTGTGCTCGCCTGAGCGTCCGCTTATCCACAGCTTCCACAGCGTTATCCCCGGCCGGATAGAGGCACGAGCAGGGAAAACGCCGCTGCCGGAGCGGTCTTGGGGAAGAATGTGAGGCGATGCTCGATCTCTCCGACTACCGGCGCAAGCGGAGCCCGACGCGGACGTCGGAGCCGTTCGACGATGGGAGCGGCGGCGGGGGACCGCTGCGCTTCGTCGTCCAGCGGCACGCCGCGCGGCGCCTGCACTACGACTTCCGGCTGGAACGGTTCGGCGCGCTCGCGAGCTGGGCGCTGCCCAAGGGGCTGCCGCTCGAGCCGGGTGCGAAACATCTCGCGGTGCGCGTGGAGGACCACCCGCTCGCCTACGGGGACTTCGAGGGCGAGATCCCGGCCGGCGAGTACGGCGCCGGCACCGTCGAGCTCTGGGGCCGCGGCACCTACGAGCTCGTCGAGGAGAAGGCCGACGGCGGCCTGACGGTCAAGCTGCAGGGCGCGCGGCTCCAGGGCGTCTGGACGCTCGTGCCGGCGCAGCTCGGCGGCGACCCGAAGAACTGGCTGTTGCTGCGCAAGGAGGTAGCCGCCCCGCCCCGCCCCGCGTAGCGGCCGATGCTCGCCGCCTCGGCGGTGACGGCGGCGTAGGACGGGTTGACGGTGCTCCTTCTCGCTCGGTCGGCACGTTGGACGGTGAGCCTCGTCTCGGGGCTCGCCGTCCTCGCCGTGCTCGCCTACGGCGTGCTGCTGCTCTCCGGCTAGCGGGCGGTGGCGGTCTACTCCGGCTCGATGCGGTCGGTGCTGCCCGTCGGCTCCCTCGCGATTGTGGAGCCGACCCCGGCGGCGCAGGTGGAAGTCGGCGACGTGATCACGTTCACCGACCCGTATGTGCCCGGCAAGCTCGTCACGCACCGTGTCGTCCAGATCGTGCCGCGGGCGGGCAAGCCGCTCGCGTACCGGACGAAGGGCGACGCCAACCCGGCGGTCGATCCGTGGGCGGTCGAGCTGCCCGGCGAGGTGGGCAGGCTCGCCTTCCAGGTTCCCTACGTCGGCTACGCACTGGTCTACATGCGCACCGTCGAGGTGCGCACGACCCTGATCGGCCTGGTAGGAGCCTTCCTGCTTTTCGGGATGCTGCGCTGGATCTGGCGCAGGCCCGTGTCCTCTCCTCTGGGGAAGCCGGTTTAGATGATTGCTGCCACGATCTCGCGCGTCCGGATGCGCGATCTGGCGAGTCCGGGCCGCTCCCGGCCCGTGTGCGGCCGTTGCACGGCCTCACCCGAGCCGTCCACTTCGCGCCGCCAGGCCGTCACCGATGCCTCCGCCATCGCCGACGCCCTGCCGTCGCGCCCCAGAGCGGCCAGCTCGCGCCCCGGGACAGACGATCTCGTGGCAGCAACCATCCTAGGACGATGAAGGGGCGCCGGACATTCGCGCTCGGGGCGCTCGCCGCCGCTGCGGCGTTGCTGCTCGGCGCGGCCGTCCGGCCCAGCTCGGCCTCCTTCACCGCCGGCCTCACGGCGGGCGGCAACACGCTCACGGCGGACACGCTCGCGAACTACTTCACGGCAGTCCCGGGTACGGCCGTGCAGCCCGGCACCTCGACGCAGGTGGCGGGCGGCAATGTGGACGCGCTCACGGTCGCCTTCGGCACGGTTCAGGTCGGCGGCTCCGTCGCCGACGTCTTCCGGGTCACGAACGTGAGCGCTGCGTCGAGGACGGCGACGCTGGCGCTCACCGGGCCCGCCCAGATCGCCTCCCGTCTTCGCGGCCTCCGGCACGGGCAGCGTCACGCTCGCGCCGGGCGCCTCGACGGCCGTCACGATCGCGGCGTCGACGACGGTTGCCGGCCGCGGCTCCGGCTCGCTGCGCCTCCAGCTCGGCGGCTCCGGCTGGCTCTACCGCGACTACCCGGTCTCGATCGACAAGGCGCCGGAGGCGGCCGCCTCCCTGACCGCGACGCCGCAGCCCGCAGGGAAGATCAGCCTGGCCTGGGCCGCCTCGGCGACGACGACGAACCTCGCCGGCTACGACGTCTACCGCAAGGCCGGCGCCGGGGCCTACGCGAAGCTCAGCGGCTCGCCGCTCTCGGGCACGGCATACGACGACACTGCGACGGTGGACGGCACCGCCTACACCTACGTCGTCCGTGCGACCTCGAGTGGCTCACCCTCCTTCACGAGCGCCGACAGCCCGACCGCGACGGCCACCGCCGACGCGACGCCGCCCGCCGCCCCGACGACGGTCGCGCTCGCGAACGGCGGCGACGCCGGCTCCGCGTACATCAACCTGGCGAACCGGTCGAGTCTCTCGGTCAACGTGACGCTCCCGGCCGGCTCGCTCGCCTCCGACACGATCACCCTGACCCTTACGAGCGGCGCCGGAACGGTGACGCGGACGATGCCCGCAAGCGCAGGCGCCGGTGTGGCCGCCTTCACCGGGATCGACGTCCCCGCTCTCGGCGACGGCACGGTCACGCTGAGCGCCACCTCGACCGACCTCGCAGGGAACGTCTCGGCGGCGAAGACCGCGACGGCGACGAAGGACACCGCCGCCCCGGCGGCGCCGACCGCGGCCTACACCGACAGCAAGGCGCCGACCGCCGACCGCATCGCCGGTGCGGCCGAGACGGGGGCGACCGTGACGGCGAACCGCACGGTTCCGTCGGCCGCCGGCCCCTACACGGCGACCGCCGCCGCCGGTGCCTACGCGCTGAACGTCGCGAACACCGCCGGCACCGGGTCCGTGAAGATCTCGGTCACGTACCTGATCACGGCGACCGACGCCGCTGGGAACATGAGCACGGCGACGACGCTCACGTTCCTCGACGCGAAGTAGCTAGAGGTCGCGGCGGGCGAAGGCCGCGACGGCGAGCCCGAGGACGCCGGCGAGGTACGCGACGGTCCAGAGCGGGAGCCAGGCACCGCCGAGCTCCGCGCCGCCGAAGGGGCCGAGCTGGAGCGCCCATTCGGTGAACCCCGTCGTGTCGAGCGTGATCCGGTTCAGAGCGTCCTGGTAGAGGGCCTCGAAGGGGATGGCCCACGAGGTGACGCGGGCGATCGTGTGCAGGGTGTGCGAGTCGAGCGCCTCGCCGATCTGGCCCAGCAGCCCGGCCACGAGCCCCGCGCCGAAGAGCATGAACACCGCGATCCCGTTCGCCGTCGCCGAGAGCACGACCGAGCCCAGGAGCGAGAGCGCGGTCAGGATCACGACGCCGAACGCCAGCTCGAGCGCGGGCGCCGCAATCCTGTCCGGCCACCAGCCGCCGGCGAGCGCCGTCAGTCCCATCGCTGCGAGGAAGACGACGACGACGTAGACGGCCCCGACAACGGACGCGCCGAGGAAGCGGGCGAGCAGGAACGTGGCCCGGCCGATGGGACGCACGACGAGCGGCTGGAGAAGGCCGCGCTCGGCGTCGCCCCGGATCGCGCCGAGTGTCGTGAAGACGGAGAGCACCGTGCCGAGGAAGTGCGTGGCGAACATCGCGAGCCCGAACAGGGTGGCGCCGACGAGCTCGTCCGCCGAGATCCCCGCGGGAGGCTCGACGCCCTCGGTTGACTGGAAGAGCTTGTAGGCGCCGAAGCCGTAGAGGCCGAGGAAGACGAGCGTCAGCGCCGCGACGACGAGGAAGACCCGCCGCCGCAGGCTCTCGCGCAGGGCGTAGGCGGCGATGGTCGGAACCGCTCTCACGAGCCCCGCCCTCCGACGGCGTCGAGGTAGACGTCCTCGAGCGTGGAGCGGAGCACCTGCACGCCGTAGACGCTCTCGCCGGCGGCGGCGAGCTCGGCGAGCAGGCGTGGCACGTCGTCGCGGGTTCCCTCGACGACGCGCGTTCCGGCGGCCGTCTCGATCTCGATCCCGCGCGGGCGGGCGAGGTCGTCCGGTCTCCCGGCCGCGACGACCCGTCCGTCGAGGAGGATGACGACCCGGTCGCACACGAGCTCGACCTCGCTCAGCAGGTGCGAGTTGAGAAGGACCGAGACGCCGCGTCCGCGCAGCTCCTCGAGCAGCTGCCGCACGACCCGGCGGCCGACGGGGTCGAGCGCGCTCGTCGGCTCGTCGAGCAGCAGCACCTTCGGCGAGCCGACGAGAGCCTGCGCGACCCCGAGCCGCTGCTGCATCCCCTTCGACATCGCATCCACCTTGCGCCCGCGCGCGTCGGCGAGCCCGACGAGCTCGAGCAGCTCCAGGCGCTCGCGGGCGCCACCCGCCGAGCCGGTGAGCCGCTGATGGAGCACGAGCACCTCGTCGGCGGTGCACCAGCCCGGGAAGCGGAAGAGCTCGGCGAGGTAGCCGAGCGCGCGGCGCGCCTCGCGCGAGCCGGCGGGCGCGCCGCAGATCTGCGCCGACCCGGCACTCGGCCGCACGAGCCCGCACGCGATCTTGACGAGCGTCGACTTCCCAGCGCCGTTCGGCCCGAGCAGACCGACGAGCTCACCCTCACCGAGCTCGAGGTCGACCCCGTCGAGCGCGGCCACCGAGACGTAGCGCTTGGCGAGGCCCTGGACTGCGAGCGCCGCGGCGGCCACGGGGCGAGTCTACTCGGGCCCCTCCCCGAGCCTGGGCGGGCGGCCGAGCCCGGAGAGCTCGGCGATGTCGCGCTGGAAGAAGAGGGAGGTCGTCCAGTCGGTGACGACGCGCAGCTTGCGCGAGGCGAGCGGCAGCTGGAAGAGGTGGTAGGTGCGGGTCACCCACCAGCCGGGGAAGCCGCGCAGGCGGATTCCGAGGACGTCCGCGATCCCCTTGTGGCGGCCGAGCGTCGCCACCTGCCCGAGCATCCGGTATCCGTACGGGCGCGGCTCGCCGACGAGGTTGCGCGCGAGCCGGCGCGCCTGGCGGAGCGCGTGCTGGCACGTCGGCGGGTCGGTGCGGCCCGGCGTGCGCGCGTTCGGGACGGCGGCGCAGTCGCCGAGCGCGAAGACGTGCGACCGTCCCTCGACGCGCAGGTGGTCGTCCACCCTCACCCGCCCGCGCTCGTCGAGTGGCAGGCCGAGCTCGGCGAGCAGCGGGTGGGCCCGCACGCCCGCCGTCCAGACGAGCGTGCGGCACGGGATCCGCTCGCCGCCGGAGAGGACTGCCTCGCGCGCGTCGCACGAGACGAGCGTCGTGTCCGTGCGGATCTCCACCCCGCGGCGGGCGAGCTCCCGGGCGGCGTACTCGCCGAGACGGGTCGGGATCTCGGGCAGGATCGTCGCCGCGGCGTCGACGAGCACCCACCGCTGCGGTACGTGCTTCAGCCGTGGGTAGAAGCGGAGTGCGTCGGAGACGAGGTCGGAGAGCTCCGCCAGCGCTTCGACGCCGGCGTAGCCGGCACCGACGTAGACGAAGCCCAGATGGCGCGCGGCCTCGATCGGGTCGGGCTCGGCCTCGGCGAGCTCGAGCTGCCGCAGCACGTGATTGCGTAGCCGGATGGCGTCGGCGAGGTCCTTGAACCCGAGACCGTGCCGGGCGAGGCCGGGCACAGGGAACGTGCGCGCCACGGCGCCGAGCGCGAGCACGAGCCGTTCGTACTCGACGACGAAGCGGCCGGTCTCCGTCTCGACCTCGACCGTGCGCTCGGCCTCGTCGAAGCTGCGAACGTGGCCGAGCAGGAGCTCGGCATGCGGGCACATCTGCCGCAGCGGCACGACGACGTGGCGGGGCTCGAGCGTCCCCGACGCCGCCTCGGGCAGGATCGGCGTGTAGAGCATGAAGTTCTCCGGGCTGGCGATCGTCGCGCCACGCCGCCCGAGCAGGCGCGCGACGTAGGCGCCGGCGAAGCCGCCGCCGACGACGAGGGTCCCGCCGCGGGCCTGGCGCCGTGAAGGCATGTCCGCATGTAACCATTACCCGGTGCGTCGCATGCGGCGCGTCACGTGCCGGCGACCTCGGCCAGCCGCCGCTCGAGGAAGGCGCGGTCGGCGGCGTTCATCTCGAGCGCGAGCGCGGCGCGGTAGGCGGATGCCGCCTCGGCGAGCCGGTCGAGCCGGCGCAGGAGGTCGGCGCGGGCGGAGTGGATCAGGTGGTACCCCTCGAGGCCCTCGATCGCGTCCAGGAGCTCGAGCCCGCGCTCCGCGCCCTCGGCCATCGCCACGGCGACGGCGCGGTTCAGCGCCACGACGGGCGTCGGCTCGAACCGCACGAGCTCGCCGTACAGGAGAGCGATCCGGGGCCAGTCGGTGTCCTCGGGAGTGGACGCCTCGGCGTGCACAGCGGCGATCGCGGCCTGGAGCTGGTACGGCCCCGGCCGGCGAAGGGTGAGCGCCCGCCCGAGCACGCGCAGCCCCTCCGCGATCCGGTCGCGGTTCCAGAGCGAGCGGTCCTGCTTCTCGAGCAGCACGAGTCCGCTTTCCGGGCCGAAGCGCGCCTCTCGCCGCGAGTCCTGAAGCAGCATGAGCGCGAGCAGCCCCAGGGCTTCGGGCTCGTCCGGCATCAACACGGCGAGCAGCTTTGCGAGCCGGATCGCCTCGTCGCACAGCTCGCGCCGGAGCGGCTCGCCGCCGCCGGTCGCCGAGTAGCCCTCGTTGAAGACGAGGTAGAGCACCGCGAGCACCGATCCGAGGCGTTCAGGAAGGAGGTGGTCGGGCGGAACCCGGAAGGGGATTCCCGCTGCACGGATCTTCCGCTTCGCGCGTACGAGCCGCTGCGCCATCGCCGGCTCGGCGACGAGGAAGGCGCGGGCGATCTCCTGGGTCGAGAGGCCGCCGACCTCGCGCAGCGTCAGGGCGATGCGGGCCTCGGCCGCGAGCGCCGGGTGGCAGCAGGTGAAGACGAGCGCCAGGCGGTCGTCGGGGATCGCGCTCACGTCGTCCTCCTCGTCTTCGGCGGGCAGGCGCTCGAGCGCGGCCACGAGTTCCTCGCGCTTGCGCGCAAGCGTGCGCTCGCGGCGGATGCGGTCGATCGCGCGGTTGCGCGCGGTCGCGACGATCCAGGCACCCGGGTTGCGCGGTGTTCCCTCGCGCGGCCAGCGTTCGACCGCGGTCGCGAATGCGTCCTGCACCGCGTCCTCGGCGAGCTCGAAGTCGCCGAGGGCGCGGATGAGGATCGAGACTGCACGTCCCCACTCCTCCCGAAAGACGTGGGCGACGTCGCTCAATGCTCGGCGATCGGCCTGACCTCGATCGAGCCGTACTCCGCCGCGGGGACGAGCGACGCCAGCCGGATCGCCTCGTCGAGATCCGGCGCCTCGAGGATGAAGATCCCGCCGATCAGCTCCTTCGTCTCGGCGAACGGGCCGTCGGTGACGAGTCGCTCGCCGCCGCGGACGCGCACCGTGCGCGCGTCGGCTGCCCCTTCGAGCTCGTGTCCGGCCACCTCCGGGTCGACCTTCGCCAGCTCCTCGAAGAGCGTGATCCAGCCCGGCATCGAGGCCTCGCGCGCTGCGAGCGCCTCGGCTTCGCTCATGCCGGCCCAAGCGGACTGATCCGTGTAGACCATCAGTGCGTACTTCACGACCCCGCCTCCTCGTCCACGTGCACAGGGCGAACCTCGACGGCGCCGTGCTCGGCCCCGGGGATGCGGGACGCCCACTCGACAGCCTCGTCGTACGAGGCGCAGTCGAGCAGGAAGTAGCCGCCCAGGTGCTCCTTTGCCTCGGCGTACGGCCCGTCGGTGACGAGCGTCTCGCCGTTGCGGATCCGGACTGTCGTCGCACTCGCCACCGGTGCGAGCTCGTTGCCGCCAAGGTTGACGCCCGCGGCGCGGGCCTCTTGCGCGAACGCCAGGTACCGCTCCAGCACGGCCGTGTCGGAGCCCCGCTCGTCGGTGTAGATCAATGCCATGTACTTCACAGAGTCCTCCTGTTGTTCGATTGCAGCATGACGACGAACGGCCGCGCGCGGAATCGACAGCGCCGGCGCCAAGTGACAGTCTGTTACGTGGCGTCGAGGAGGCGCCGGAGGAGGAGCAGCGCCCCGGCTTTGTCGAGCGGCTCGTTGAGGTTGCCGCACTTCGGGCTCTGCACGCACGACGGGCAGCCGCGCTCGCACGGGCAGCCCTCGAGCAGCTGGGCCGTGTCGGCGGCCCAGCCCTCGAAGCGCTCGAAGCCGCGCTCGGCGATGCCCACGCCGCCGGAGTGGCCGTCGTAGACGAAGATCGTCGGCCTGCCGGTCTGGAAGTGGAGGTTGGTCGAGAGGCCGCCGATGTCCCAGCGGTCGCACATCGCCCACAGCGGCAGCAGCGCGATCAGCGAGTGCTCCGCGGCGTGCAGCGAGCCGAGCAGGTTCGGCATCTCCTCCAGCCCCTCGAGCATCCACTCCTCGGGGGAGAACCAGACGGCCTCGGTGTCGAACGTCGTCTCCGGCATCAGCAGCGGCACGGTCTCGAGCGTCTCCCCGCCGGAGACGGACTTCCGCTGGTAGGCGACCACCTGCTCGGTGACGCTGACGCGCCCGAACGTGAGGTCGATCCCGCAGCGGCGCTCGACGCGCAGCGGCTCCTCGATCGCCGTCTGCGTCTCCCGCTTCGCCTGGGTGTACCAGTCGGCCGCGAACGGGGTCACGACCGCCGTCCGGGCGGCGAAGTCGAGCGCGCGCACGAGGTACTGCTCGCCGAGATGGAGGTAGAGGGCGCCTTCGTGCACGGTCGAGTAGGCGCGCTCGCGCTCGACGAGCCCGAGCACGTCGCCCGTCTCGCCCTGCACGATCGTGAACGCCTCGGGGTCGCCCGAGCGGAGCGACACGCGCGCCGCCGGGTAGTCCCGCCCCGACCAGACGTAGCCGGCCGGCGTGACGTCGAGCTCCGGCAGCGCGGCGGCGCGAACGAGCGCCTCGGGGCCGAGAATCGCCGCGTCGTCCTCGGTGAGCGGCCCCTCGTAGGCGGCCGCGTAGACATGGGGATCGAGGATGCGCGGGTTTGCATGGTCGAGGATCGCCGCCTCGACGGTGCGGGTCAGGAGCGTCTCGGGCTCGCGCATGAAGAATTGGTCGAGGGCGTCGTCGCTCGCGATGAGAGCGGCCAGCCCGTGCCCGCGGCGGCCGGCGCGGCCCCACTGCTGCCGGAGCGAGGCGACGGTGCCTGGGAACCCGACCGAGATCGCGGCGTCGAGGAGGCCGATGTCGATCCCCAGCTCGAGCGCGTCGGTCGCGGAGACGCCCAGCAGCTCGCCCTCCACGAGCCGCCGCTCGAGCTCGCGCCGCTGCTGAGGGGTGTAGCCCGCCCGGTACGGGGCAAGGCGAGCCGCCGTCTCGCGGTCGACGCGCTCCACCGTGAAGCGGTGGACGAGCTCCGCCGCCCGCCGGCTCTTGGCGAAGCAGATCGTCCGCAGCCCGCGCGTGACGAGCCCGGCCATCAGCCGCGACGCCTCGCCGAGCGCGCTCGCGCGCAGCCCGAGCTCGGTGTCGAGCAGCGGCGGGTTCCAGAGCGCCACCGTGCGCTTCGCGCGTGGCGCGCCGTCGTCTGCGATCACCGTCGCGGGGACGCCGAGCAGCGCCTCCGCCAGCTCGCCTGGGTTCGCGATCGTCGCCGACGCGAGCAGGAACTGGGGGTCGGCGCCGTATGCGCGGGCGAGCCGCCGCAGCCGCCGCAAGACGTTGCCGACATGGGAGCCGAAGACGCCGCGGTAGACGTGCGCCTCGTCCACGACGACGTAGCGGAGGTTGCAGAGCACGTCGCCCCAGCGGTCGTGGTGGGGGAGGACGCCGACGTGGAGCATGTCGGGGTTCGTCAGGATCGCGTTCGACCACTTGCGGATCCGCCACCGGCGCTCCGCCTCGGTGTCGCCGTCGTAGATCGCCGGCCGGAGCGCCTTGAGCCTGAAGGCGGCAAGCGCGCGGGCCTGGTCCTGGGCGAGCGCCTTCGTCGGGTAGAGGTAGAGCATGCGCTGCTTCGGGTCGACCGCAAGCGCGTCGAGGACGGGCAGGTTGAATGCGAGGCTCTTGCCGCTCGCCGTCCCGGTCGTGACGATCACATGCTCGCCGCGAGCGGCGGCCTCCCAGGCCTCGGCCTGGTGCGTGTAGAGGGAGGTGATCCCCTGGGCGACGAGGGCCGAGGCGACGCGAGGGTCGAGCCCGCCGGGAAACGGCTCGGAACGAGCCGCGCGCGCCGGCTCGGTCGTCAGGTAGGCGAGCTCCTCGCCTTCGAGCAGGCCGTCCCAGAGCGTGACGCCGGATGCCAAGTCAGCGGTCGACGACGAGCTCGAGCGTGCTCGGCTCGAAGCTCTCGAGCACGTCGTGCAACCGCGCAACGCGCTCGTGGAAGCCGGGCTCGTGCCGCCAGCGCCGGATCGCGTCGAGGCTCTCCCACGGCCCGAAGCTGACGAAGCGGGAGGGATCCTCGGTGTCGCGCAGCAGCTTGGCCGCGGCCGCGAGACCCTGCAACGCCGTCCAGTCGGCGAACTCCGTCCAGCGGCGCACGAACTCCTCCTCCTCGCCGGGCTTCACCCGCCACACCGAATAGGTGTACGGCCGGCCCACCATCACTCCACCGGGCGGTTGCCCGAGCAGACGAGGTTGAGGATGGTGATCCGTCCGTCGGGCGCGTGCAGGTAGCCGCACTGCTCGACAACGGTCGGGCCTTCGTCGGGGTAGTCGCCTGTCAGCCGGTAGCGGATCCGGACCCTGTCCGAGACGGGCTCGAGCTCGGACTCGATCAGCTCGAGATCCCTGACCTCGCCGAACCAGACTCGCAGGCGCTTGGCGATCGCCCCGGCGCCCTCTTCCTCCCGAAGTGTCGAGGGAACGAGGCCGCGCAGGCGCGCGTCAGGGGCGAAGCACTCCTGCACCGCGTCGAAGTCCTGGGCCGCGATCGCGTCGATCAGCCTGGCGCCCGCGTCGATCGCTGCTCTCGCGGTCGTCTCCATGCCTGCAAGATACAACCGGTGGACCTCCAGCACGTACCGCGGTGCCTGACGATCGCCGGCTCCGACTCCGGCGGCGGTGCCGGCATCCAGGCCGATTTGAAGGCTTTCGCCCGCGCGGGCTGTCACGGGATGAGCGCGATCGTCGCGCTGACGGCGCAGAACACCGTGGGCGTGACCGCGGTGCACGAGGTGCCGGCGGCGTTCGTGCGCGCGCAGCTCGACGCCGTCTTCTCGGACATCGGCGTGGACGCGGCGAAAACCGGGATGCTCTTCTCGGCAGGCGTGATCGACGCGGTCGCGGAGTTCCTCGCGGAGCACTCCGTGCCACTCGTCGTCGACCCGGTGCTGCTCGCAAGCTCGGGGGCACGGCTGCTGCGCGACGACGCCGTGGCGACGCTCGTCCGGCGGCTCTTTCCCCTGGCGACGGTCGTCACGCCGAACCTGGACGAGGCAGAGGCGCTGGTCGGCAGCGGCGGGACGCGCAGCGAGCTCGCCGAGCGCCTGGTCGAGCTGGGCGCCCGCGCCGCCGTCGTCACCGGCGGCCACGGCGAGGAGCCGGTGGATCACCTCTTCGACGGCACGCGGCATGTCGAGATCCCCGTTCCGCGGTACGAGCGCCGCTCCACGCACGGCGCGGGCTGCACCCACTCGGCCACCCTCGCCGCCGGCCTCGCGCGCGGGCTCGATCTCGAGGCGGCCGCTCGAGAGGCCGCCCGCGTCGCCGCCGAAGCGGTCGCTCACGGGCTCGTCGGGCTCGGCGCAGGCGATGGACCCGTCGACGTGCTCGGGCTCGATGCGACTCGCTGACCTCGGCGAGCGAGGGCTGCTGGCCGAGCTCGAGCGGCTCGGGCTGGTCACCGGCATCGAGCACGATGCGGCGCAGCTCGCCGGCGGCGTGGTCGTGACGCAGGACGCGCTCGTCGAGGGCGTCCACTTCCGGCTCGACTGGACCTCGTGGCGCGACCTCGGGTACAAGGCCGCCGCGGTCAACCTGAGCGACCTCGCCGCCTCGGCCGCCGAGCCGGAGGCCCTGATCGTCAGCCTCGGCCTGCGTCCGGACACCGAGGTGGCGCGAGTGCGCGAGCTCTACGAGGGCCTCGCCGAGGCCGGGGTGCCCGTGCGGGGCGGCGATCTGACCACCGCCGAGCGCGTGTACCTCAGCGTCACGGCGATCGGCCGCTCGCAGCGCGTGCCCGGCCGCGCCGGCGCCCGGCCCGGCGACCGGGTCGTCGTCACCGGGCCGCTCGGCGCCTCGGCGGCGGGCTACCGCTGCCTCCAGGACGGCGTGGAGAGCCCGCTCGCCGCCGCGCATCTGCGCCCGCCTCTGCGTCTTGTCGAAGGCCGCCGCCTGGGGGCGGTCGCGAGCGCGCTGCTGGATATCTCGGACGGGCTTGCCGCCGACGCCGGCAGGATCGCCGAGCGCTCGGGCTGCCGGCTCGTACTCGAGCTCGAGCGGGTTCCGGTCGCCGCCGGCGTGGCGGAGGTCGCGGAGCGTGCCGGAGTGAGCGTCTGGGAGCTCGCCGCCGGCTTCGGCGAGGACTACGAGCTGCTTGCGACAGTGCCCGAGGCGGTCGAGGGCTGCATCGAGATCGGCCGCTGCGAGGCGGGCGAGGGGGCCGTGCTCCTGCTCGGGGGCCAACCGGTCGCGCTGCGCGGCCACGAGCACTTCCGCTGACGCGCAAACCGCCCGCCTGAAGGCGGCGTAGTGCCCGGCACGCGGCCTTGCCACTGTGGCCGGAGCTCGTCAGGGTGGGGAGAGGGTGCTCGGATACATCGTCAGGCGGACGGGGTGGGCGGTCGCGCTCTTCCTCGTCGTGACGATGTACACGTACATCCTCTTCTTCCTCATGCCGTACGAGGCGTTGCAGCTCGGAGCGCGCGGCAGCGGGATCACCGGCGAGGCCTCGACGGTGCGGGACTCCGTCGGCATTCGCGGCTCGTTCTTCGAGGAGTACGGGACATTCGTCTGGCGGATCGTCCACGGCGACCTCGGCCGGTCGTTCACCACACGCCAGGACGTGACCGAGATCATCGCCCAGGCGGCGCCGGTGACAGCCTCCCTCGTTCTCGGCGCCGGGGTGCTGTGGCTGCTGTTCGCGCTCCCGGTCGGGATCCTCTCGGCCTACAGGCCGCGCTCGCTGCTCGACCGCGCCTCGATGGCGTTCGTCCTCGCCGGCGTCTCGCTCCACCCGCTCTGGATCGGCTACATGCTCTCGTGGTACTTCGGCTTCAAGCTCCGCTGGCTGCCGGTCAACGGCTACTGCGACGTGTTCAACACGATCACGTCCTGTGGCGGCCCCGTCCAGTGGGCCTACCACCTGCTGTTGCCCTGGCTCACGTTCTCGCTCGGCTTCGCTGCGCTCTACGCCCGGATGGTGCGCGCGAGCGTGCTCGAGACGCTGCACGAGGACTACGTCCGCACCGCGCGCGCGAAGGGCCTCGGCGAGTGGTTCGTGCTCCGCTCCCACGTGCTCCGGAACGCGATGCTGCCGGTCGTGACGATGATGGGCATGGATCTCAGCCTCGCCTTTGCCGGCGCCGTCTTCGTCGAGCGCGTCTACGGGCTGCCAGGCATCGGCAACCTGCTCTTCAACGCGCTGGCGCGACGCGACATGCCGGTGATCCTCGGCATCGTCGTGCTGGTCACGACGGCGATCCTGATCGCCAACCTCGTCGTGGATCTGCTCTACGCGCTGCTCGACCCGCGCGTGCGCTTCGACGAGCGTCCGCCGCGACGCGCGCGGACGGCGCTCGTCGACAGCCAGGCCGAGGCTCGCGCTCCCGCGGTCGCCTCCGCGCGGGCCGTCAGGTGAGCCACGGGGCGAACTCCCGCTCGTAGCGGGCGAGCGTGCGCGCGCCCGTGACGGTCGCCTGCGGCTCGCCGTCTGCGAAGAGGATCACCGTCGGCAGCGCCAGGACGCCGTACCGCGACGGCACGCCGGCGTGCTCTTCGATGTTGAGGCGGACGAGGCCGACGCGCCCCTCGCTCCTGGCCGCGATCGCCTCGAGCGCCGGCTCGATCGCCTTGCACGGCCCGCACCAGGGGGCCCAGAAGTCCACGATCATGGGCCGGTCGGCCCGGAGGACGGCGTGCTCGAACGTCGCGTCCGTGACCTCGGTCACCGCGGGCCGTCCCGGTAGCGGCGCTCGGCCCGGCGGCGGCGAACCGCTGCGCGTACGAGCAGCGACAGGGGAAAGAGCGCGATCAGGGCGAGCACGCCGAGCGGGACGAGCAGCCACCTCGCATCGAGCTTGCCCTTGGTGTAGGGGCTCTCCGGCGCGGAGGTCAGCGTGACCGCCGGCTTCGGCGTCGCCGGCGTTCCGCCCGGCGCCAGCGTCGTCTGCGGGAACCATGTGTCCACCAGCCACCGCCGTTGCGCGCCCGTGCCGTAGTCGGTCAGCTCGACGCCGTAGACGAGCGTCCGCTGGGTGAGCCCGGGTTGGGGCAGCACCATCACGTCGATCACGACGGTGCGCTCGAACGAGTAGCGCAGCCGCCAGTCCTCGACCCGGAACGCCTCCCGCGGGAACGGGAACACGGGGAGGTCGCCCGCGGTCCAGCGTGCGCGCGTGATGCTCCCGCGCAGCTTCGGCGACGCGAGCTCCCAGGCCCCGTCGAGGTCCTCGCGCAGGACCGCGCTGTGGACGAAGCGCTCGACCACGGCGGCGATCTCCCCCCGGATCGCCGGGGTGATCTTCAGCGGCTTCGCGGGAGCCGTCTCCGTGCCGGCGCCGCCTGGACGGAGGGCGCTCTCGGGCAGCCGCTCGCCCTCGGGCAGCAGGACGGCGAGGATCGCGACGATCGCCGCGACGGCGAGCGCTCCGAGGCCCCAGGCGAGGCGGCGGCGCCGCCGCGGCGAGGCTAGCAAGGCCATGCCCTCATGGCCCCATCGTGCCTACGGCCGCGACCGGAGTCGCCGCAGCCGCATCGCCGGAACACGCCAGACCGCCTCGAGCACGATTCGTTTCGACATCTTCGAGCCGCCCGCCCTTCGGTCGGCGAAGACGATCGGCACCTCCACGACGCGGAAGCCGGCCGCCAGCGCCCGGTACGTCGTCTCGATCTGGAAGGCATAGCCGCGGGCCGTGATCGACTCGAGCCCGATCCGCTCGAGCACGGCGCGCCGAAAGCACTTGAAGCCGCCGGTGAGATCGGCCACGGCGACGCCGAGCACCGTGCGCGCATACCACGAGCCGCCGGCGGAGACGACGCGCCGGAGCGGGCCCCAGTTCTCGGTCCCGCCGCCCTCGACGTAGCGCGAGCCGAGCGCCAGATCGGCCTCGGCGCACGCCGCGATCAGGCGGGGCACGTCAGCCGGGTCGTGAGAGAAGTCGCAGTCGATCTCGACGATCAGCTCGGCCCCGCCCTCGAGCGCCCGGCGAAACCCCGCGAGGTACGCCTGCCCGAGCCCGTCCTTGCGCTCACGGTGGAGCACCTCGACCCACCCGAGCTCGGCGGCCAGCCGGTCTGCCAGCTCGCCCGTTCCGTCCGGCGAGTTGTCGTCGATCACGAGCACCCGGTCGCACTGGGTGTCGATCACCCCGCCGAGAGCGCGCACCATCGGCTCGAGGTTCTCGCGCTCGTCGTACGTCGGCAGGCAGATCCACACGGCCATCGCCGTATCATCGCGGCGTGGCCAGGCCGCTGCCGCGAAACGGGGAGGTTGCCGAGCAGCTCGAGCTGCTGGCCGATCTCTCCGAGCTGCTCGGAGACGAGGGGTTCCGCGTGCTGGCGTACCGGCGCGCCGCGACGCGGGTGCGGGAGACGCCCGCCTCGATCGCCGAGCTCGCGCTGGCCGGCGGGGCCAAGGCCCTGCCCGGGATCGGCAAGACGATCGAAGGGAAGATCGTGGAGATCGTCGAGAGCGGAGAGATCGTGGCGCTCACCAAGCGGAAGGGACTCGTCCCGCCGGAGGTCGTCACGTTCCTCCGCCTCCCGGGGCTCGGCCCGAAGACGGCGGCCCGCATCTGGCGGGAGCTGGGAGTGACGACGCTCGCGGAGCTGCGGGAGGCGGCCGCGTCGGAGCGCCTTCGGACGCTCTCGGGGCTGGGCGCGCGCAGCGAGGAGAAGATCCTGAAGGCCCTGGCGGCGGGTCTCGGGGCCGAGGAGGAAAAGCGAGGCCTGCTCGGGACCGGCCTGCCGACCGTGCTCGCAGTGGTGGCGGAGCTGCGGGCGCACGCGGCCGCGGTCGAGGTCTCCGAGGCGGGCAGCGTTCGCCGGCGCAAGGAGACCTTCCGCGACCTCGACGTGATCGCGACGGCAACCGATCCGGCCGCGCTGACGGGGGCCTTCACGCGCCTCCCGCTCGTCGCGGAGATCGTGGCCCACGGCGAGACGAAGGCGACCATGATCTCCCACGACGGTTTCCGCTTCGACCTCCGCGTCGTCCCGCCGGAGTGCTTCGGGAACCTGCTTCAGCACTTCACCGGCTCGAAGGAGCACAACGTCGCCATGCGCGAGGAGGCCCAGCGCCGCGGGCTCTCGATCTCCGAGTACGGCGTCACCACCGTCGAGACGAGTGAGGTCGTCACCGCCCGGACCGAGGAGGAGCTGTACGCCTACCTCGGCTACGCATTCATCCCGCCCGAGCTGCGCGAGAACGCGGGGGAGCTCGAGGCCGCCCGCGAGCACGCCCTGCCCGAGCTCGTCGAGCCGGGCGACCTGCGCGGCGACCTGCACACCCACAGCACGTGGTCGGACGGGAGGGCGACGATCGCGGAGATGGCCGCAGCGGCGCGCGCGCGCGGCTACGCCTACCTCGCCGTGTGCGACCACTCGCAACGCCTGCGGGAGGGACGGCTGCAGGCTCAGTGGGAGGAGATCGACGCGTTGAACGAGCGCTTGAAGCCGTTCCGGCTCCTCAAGGGCATCGAGGTGAACATCAGGGCCGACGGCGCGCTCGACCTCGCCGACGAGGAGCTCGGGGCACTCGACTGGGTGATGGCCTCCGTCCACTCGTCCTTCGATCGCGATCCGACCGGCCGCGTGCTCGCGGCGATGGAGAGCCCGCACGTGGACTGCATCGGCCATCTGACGGGGCGCAAGATCGGCACGCGACCCCCGGCCGACGTCGACCTCGAGCGCGTCGTCGAGAAGGCGCTGGAGACCGGAACCTTCCTCGAGGTCAACTCCCAGCCGAACCGCCTCGACCTGCGCGACGTGCACGCGCGCCGCGCCGCGGAGGCCGGGGTCCCGCTCGTCGTCTCGAGCGACGGCCACCGGCCGCACGAGCTCGCCTTCGTCGAGCTGGGCATCGCCCAGGCGCGGCGCGCCTGGCTGACGAAGCAGCAGGTCGTCAACACGCGCCCCTGGCGGGAGATCGAGAGAATGCGCAAGTGACCTTCCGCGAAGACGGCGCCGAGGCGCTCGAGTGGGCCGCCCGCTACCTCGAGCGGGTCGGCGAGCTGCCCGTGCTCGCCCAGGTGCGGCCGGGCGAGATCCGCGCGAGGCTGCCCGCGTCGCCGCCGGAGACGGGAGAGCCGTTCTCGGCCGTTCTGCGCGACCTCGAAGATGTGTTGCTCCCCGGGATCACCCACTGGCAGCACCCGCGCTTCTTCGGTTACTTCGGGGTCACCGCGTCGGAGCCGGGCATCCTCGCCGAGCTCCTCGCGGCAACCCTCAACAGCGTCGCGATCATGTGGCGCGCGGCGCCCGCCTCGTCGGAGCTCGAAGAGCTCGTGCTCGACTGGCTCGCCCAGCTGCTTGGCCTGCCCCCGGGCTTGCACGGCCACATCGAGGACACCGCGTCGACCTCCACGACCGCCGCGCTGATGGCCGCGCGCGAGGCGACCGGCCGGCGGGTGGTCGTCTTCTCCGACCAGGCGCACTCGTCGGTGGCGAAGGCCGTGAAGCTGCTCGGGATGGTTCCGCGCGAAGTGCCGTCCGACGCGGAGTTCCGGATGCGCACCGACGCGCTCGACCTGGACGACGCGGCGGCGGTCGTCGCCACCGTCGGCACGACCTCGTCCACGTCGGTCGATCCCGTGCCCGCGATCGCAGATGCCGCCGAGCGCGCCGGCGCCTGGCTGCACGTGGACGCCGCCTATGCCGGCGCCGCCTGGGTGTGCCCCGAGCTGCGCTGGTCGCAGGCGGGTGTCGAGCGCGCCGACTCGGTCGTCGTGAACGCCCACAAGTGGCTGCTGACGCCGATGGACTGCTCGTGCCTCTGGACACGGCGGCCGGCCGACCTACGGAACGCGTTCTCGCTCATCCCCGAGTACCTGCGCTCGCGCGACGAGGTGGACAACCTCTCGGAATACGGTCCGGCGCTCGGCCGTCGCTTCCGCTCGCTCAAGCTCTGGGCCGTGATCCGCTGCTACGGGCGTGAGGGGCTCCAGGCCGTGATCCGCGAGCACATGCGGCTGGCCGAGCTGTTCGAGGGCTGGGTGCGCGCCGAGCCCGGCTGGGAGCTCTGCGCGCCGCGGCCGTTCTCCGTCGTTTGCTTCCGGCGCGAGGGCTCGGACGAGGAGAACGAGGCCCTGCTCGAGCGGGTCAACGCCTCCGGCGAGGCTTTTCTCATCCACACGAAGCTGGACGGCCGCTACGTCATCCGGCTCGCGGTCGGCAACGCCTGGACGACCGAGGACGACGTACGCCGGGCCTGGGACGTCCTCCGCCGTGAGGCGGCTTCCTGATTCCCGAGAGGAGACACCGATGCTGATCAGCACGATGAACGACATTCCGGGCTTCGAGATCGAGGAGGTGTTCGGCGAGGTCTTCGGCCTCACCGTCCGCTCGCGCAACATCGGCTCGCAGATCGGCGCCGGCCTCAAGTCGTTGATCGGCGGCGAGCTCGCCGGTATGACGAAGGCCCTGCAGCAAAGCCGCGAGGAGGTGATCGAGCGGATGGTGAAGGAAGCCGAGGCGAAGGGCGCGAACGCGATCGTCGCGATGCGTTTCGATACCTCCGAGATGGGCAGCACGTGGACGGAGATCTGCGCGTACGGAACCGCGGTGCGGGCCCGCCGCATGTAGATCCGGCAGGCCGGGATGACGGACGGCCCGCGCGACGTTGACGCCTGTAATCGGCTCAACCCTCACCGCGTGAAAGGAACCGTGTAGATGGTCGTCTCTTCCAGGCTCAAGTGGGCAGGACTCGCGCTCCTGAGCGTCGTCCAGTTCATGGTCGTGCTCGACATCGCGATCGTGAACGTCGCCCTGCCGTCGATTCAGGTGGATCTCGGCTTCTCGCAGGAGAACCTGCAGTGGGTGATCAGCGCGTACGCGCTCGTCTTCGGCGGCTTCCTGCTGCTCGGCGGGCGTACGGCCGATCTGCTCGGCCGCCGGCGGGTTTTCCTCGCCGGCCTCGTGGTCTTCTCGACGGCCTCGCTGCTCGCGGGCTTCGCCTGGTCCGAGGGCTCGCTGATCGGCGCCCGCGCGCTGCAGGGGCTCGGTGCGGCGATCATCTCGCCGGCGGCGCTCTCGATCCTGATGACGACCTTCACCGAGGGGCGTGAGCGGAACATCGCGCTCGGCGTGTGGGGCGCGGTCGGCGGCTTCGGGGCTGCCGCCGGCGTCCTGTTCGGCGGGATTCTCACCGACGCTCTCTCGTGGCCGTGGATCTTCTACATCAACGTGCCCGTGGGCCTGGCCGCGGCGCTGGCGACCCCGATCCTGCTCCGCGAGAGCCGTGACACCCGAGCGAGGCGCTTCGACGCGCTCGGCGCCGTGCTCGTCACCTCGGGGCTCTCCGTCGCGGTCTTCGGGTTCACGCAGGCGAACGGCTACGGCTGGAGCTCGGGCAAGACGATCGGCACGTTCGCCGCCGCCGTCGCGCTGCTCGCCGCCTTCGGCGTCTGGGAGACGCGGGTGAGCGACCCGCTGATGCGGTTCTCGATCTTCCGCCTGCGCACCCTCGCCGGTGCCAATGTGGCCGGGTTCATCCTCGGCTCGGCGCTCTTTGCGATGTTCCTGATGCTGACGCTGTACATGCAGCAGGTGCTCGGCTACTCGCCGCTGAAGACCGGCTTCGGCTATCTCACCGTCGCCGGGACCTCGATCGTGTGGGCGAACGTCGCCGCGCAGCTCGTCACGCGCATCGGCGTGAAGCCCGTGTTGACGGCCGGGATGGTCTTCCTCGGGGCGGGTCTCGTCTCCTTTGCGCAGGTGTCCGCCGACGGCTCCTATGTCGGGGACCTGCTGCCAGGCTTCCTCCTGATCGGGATCGGGATGGGGTTCTCGTTCGTGCCGATCTCGATCGCCGCGCTCGCCGGGGTGCGGCCGTCGGAGGCGGGTCTTGCCTCCGGCCTGTTCAACACGTCGCAGCAGATCGGCGGAGCGCTCGGGATCGCCGTGCTGTCGGCGCTCGCCACGGGGCGTACCGACGCCGCCGTCGCCGCCGGGACGGCGCTGCCGGATGCGCTCACCGAGGGCTTCCAGGTGGCGTTCTGGGGCGGCGCGGCAGCGGCCGCCGTCGGTGTGATGGCGACGCTCGTCCTCATCCGCGGCTCCGAGCTCGGCCCGGCAGTCGAGCCGAACGCAGAGCCGGCGCTCGAGACCGCCTAGCCGGCGCGCCAGGACGAGCCGGAGCCCCGCCTACGATACGGCGGGGGGTCCCGCCCGCCCCCCCCCGCCTCCCCCCCCGGGGCCTCTCTCTCGCCCCTCTGCGGCCCGGCGGGGGCCCCGCGCCGCGCCCCCCC
>Ga0082335_1002332_pt1 | contig 35966 bp, 51 predicted proteins | sample Subgrocontami58m_FD_72375 | JGI IMG/M metagenome (GOLD analysis project Ga0082335, IMG submission 72375) | Subsurface groundwater microbial communities from S. Glens Falls, New York, USA - GMW37 contaminated, 5.8 m (SPADES assembly) (version 2) ... | reverse complement strand
GCAGCACGCAAGCACAAGCCCCCTTGCCATGGATGAAGTGCTTTACTATGTCCTGGAGAGATACGGGCTGGAAAAGGCCGAAGGCGTTTGGGAAAGGATGCTTCGGATGCCAAATCTTTCCATTCTTGCAATAGATTCCTGGGTAACTTCGCATGTTTTTTCTTTCGTAAAAGCCGGCCTTGACCCGCGCGACGCCTTCCACGCCGCCTGCATGAAAGCAAACGGAATTTCCACAATCTGCAGCTACGACGCCGGGTTCGACAAAATTTCCTCGATAAACAGGCAAGAGCCAAAATAAGTTAGAAATTCCAATAGATTATTAGAATTTAATGGATTGGGCAGATTCAGGCTTGAAAGCTAGCCTATTTTGGGCACGAAATTGCCGAACAAAAAAGGCAAGTATTATATTTTCCACGCGAGTCAAGCTTGCTATGGATTTGAAGGAGTTTTTGAAGCCGAAGAAGTTGAATATTGCCTTGGCTATCGTGCTTGTAGTGTTTTTTGTCCCATTAGTAGAATACAAAGCAAATAATGTCCCATTATGTGAAACTTCCTGCTCGGGACCGGTGCATACAACCTTATTCAGTCCGAGACCGATAACCGCAGCTCCAGATGCAGCCCCAACCATCTCTTTAACCATTTTATCTCTAGGTGCCGTAGTTTCGTATTTATTGTCGTGCGGAATTTCATATTTCATATTAAAAGTGAAAACATCCCATCAAAGTAAACCCAAAAAGTGATTTTATGGATTGGAAGGAATTTTTCAGGCCGACCTGGAAAAAGATAATAGTTTTCCTGGCTGCCTATTTGATAATTACCCCTATCTTATTGCTAATTTTTTCCAAATATTTAACACCTACATTATGCGGTGAAAGCATCATCAACTGGATTCAGTGTTTAACCGTAGTTTCATTGATGCAATTTGGATTATTCTTCATTCCTGTTGCAGCTTTGCAAGGAGGGAATATACCCGTATTTTTAGTCTCCATTCTATTGATAGCATTAATGTTTGCAATTTACTACATACTCTCGTGTTCATTTTTGCACTTTATTTCGAAAAAATCTGATTCGCCAGCAATGACTAAAAAATATCGCCAAGGTAAACCCAAGAAGTAGTCAATAACAGTATCAGTAAACCCTAATCGCCTGCGCTTTTTTCAAAAACAGGTCCATGGTTCACTGAATCAGTATTAAGCACCAAACTTCGACGCGCTAAGCACGCTTACGGGCTGAATAGTATTCAAAGTAGTGAAAGCGGGGGAAGGAGTATACTGTGATGGGGTTTTAGATTTAGACAAGTTACTGTATCAATGTTTTTTCTTTTAATAGTTTCCTTAGTTTTTCATCTTGTTCCATATGGTGTTTTACGTACAGCTGCTCTCTCGTCATATCAATTGGACCTGGAGGGTAAATGACCTCAGTTTGATCAATGAAGTCGCATACTGAAAGAATTAATCCATTCAATTCCTTTAGCATTTCTTCATCTTGTTTTACCCTATCCATTGCAGTTCTACTATGGACAAATTGATTTCTTACTTGGTTAAACTTTTCCAAAAGTGGGTACCACTTCGAATCAACCAATCCAGATACCTTATTCCAATGTAAATACTTTCCCAATGTCCAATTGGATATAAGTTTTGGGTCCAACTGTTTTTCAAAAAATAATTTGTCCCAAAAGAGCATTTCTAAATCCGCAGCTGTTTTTAGCAACGCCAGGTATGCTTCACCAGATTTTAGATACTCTCGCTGCCGGATAGTAATTAAGCCTCTTTTCATCATTGTATCAATCTTCCTTTCTTTTCCTTCCACAACCGCAATTCTCCCTACCGTCAACTCGGCCGCTGCCGAGTTGGCGGGACTTCGACCGAAGGTCGAAGCTGATGTTCGGCCCTCCAAACGTCTTTTTCAGTTTCCCCCTTATCATGGGGGAATTTGTGTGTCAAATGCCAGGATTTGTTTAATTTCCCCCATATTCTCAAACTCTTTTAGTATTTCTTTCATTCTTTTTCCATACTTTATATTTTTGATAAAATGCTCTTATCAAGTGAATCAAATATAGCCCTGGCAATAGAAAAACCAGATACCCGAGCTCTTTTGGTGTATTATCTGAAATCAAACCGGATTTCGTTGCCATAAAAAAGGCCAGTATTGAAAAAACAAAAGACAAAACGAAAATTATGAATACCGATCCAATAGATGCGATGAACATGAACATTCTTAGGAAAATGTTATTTTTCGATGCTTTTGCATGCACTTTCTTGATTTGAGAATATGGAGTTACATTTAATCCATATTTTCCTCTCATAACACCGCCACGAAAATTGTACAATGTGGCTCCTTCGCCCATGAAATAATCTTCAAGGAAGTCGAAGATGCTGCCTATTTGGTCAAATATTCCCATATTCATAAACTCTTTTAGAATTTCTAATTCATTTCACGAAATACTCCCCCAGCATGAAAATATGCGCCGGCACCTGATGAATTCTGGCTTCCTCCTTTTCTTCCTTATTCGCGGTTTTTGTCACAAGAATTGCTTCCTTGCAGTTGAATTTTTTGCAGAAAATCAGAAGAGAGTTCTCCCTTTCCGGCCTGTTGCGGTATTTCACTTCCACAGGCAGGAGAGGCGTGGTGAGCACGATATCCACCTCGTCCTTTTGCGGGGTGCGCCAGAAGAATTTTGCGCCCGCATGGCATGCGCACACCGCTTCCACAGCCATGCCATAATATGCCGAATCCTCATGCGGGCCAAGGGAGAGGGGCGAGAAGCCCGGATGGTATTTCTTGAGCTTTTTTTCACTCGTGCTGCGGTTTTTCGAGAAATTATGCAGGCTTTTCACCAGGAAGGCGGCTTCAAGGTAGAAAAGGTATTTTGATATGGTTGCGCGGTAGAGGCCAAGCTCCCTGCCAAGGGCGGCCTTGTCAATCATCATGCCCGGATTGGCAATGATGATATTGAGGATTTGCTCAAGCGCGGCAGGGTCCTCGATTGGGAAGCTCTTGGGGATGTCGCGGTAAATCGCCTTGTCTATCACCCCCTCCTTGATGTATTTTCGGATAAAAAGCGGGTCATTTTCATCCACAAGCTCGGGGAAACCGCCGGAGAGAAGGTAATGCGAAAGCGCACTTTTGACTTCCTTTTCGTACAACGGCTTGTTTTCAATGCCCCGGAACTGCAGGTATTCGCCGAAAGAAAGGGGTTTTGCCTCGAATTCAAAAAGCCTGCCTGCAAGGGACTCATTTGAACCTTTCCTGAAAAAGAGGGTTTCCGAGCCGCTGACGACTATTTTTGGATGATGCAAATCGTATACGCGCTTGACGTGCTCGGCCCAATCCGGAAGCTTCTGCACCTCGTCAAGGAAAATGAACGCAGGCTTTTGCCCCGCCAATTCACCGGCGGATGAGAGCACATCGGCCAGGCTTGCTTGCGAAAATGCGTCAAAGGAGAAATAAAGGATTGACTTCGGGTCTGCCTTGCCGTCAAGCAGTTGCCGGATGAGATGGTAAAGAAGATAGGATTTCCCCACCCGCCTCAATCCGTAAATGCCGATGATTTGCTTTTTTGGCATGAACTTTTCGATTTCCAAAAACATTTCGCGCTGCCTGACTTGCACGTCCGGGAAGCCGCCCTTCCACCAGGGGTTGGAATCTATTATTGCAGTCTTCAATAATTCGTCCATTTCAAATCACCATATTATTAATAATACGATGATTTAGAACAAGCATATTATTAATACTTACGGATAGGCAAAAAGCCATATTTTAGCCGCAATAAGCCAAAGAGGGATGAAAAATAGAAAGGAAAGAAGGAAAATAAAGAAAAAAATCTACAGGTAGTTCATGCTTCCCATCGAAATAGAGGAGGGCGAGCGGATGGCGTTGTCTTCCTCTTCCTGCCCTGCCGCGCCAGACAACCATGGGATGTGGGCGCATTTTATGCCGGTGACAATTGCGGTAACCGTAACTGTGTCTCCCAATCCATGGTCAAGCCTTGCGCCTATCTTCACTTCGGCGTTTGTGGCGAAGGTTTCGGAAATTTTCTCTCCGATTGCAATCGAATCGCCGAGAGTCAGGGAGCTGCCCCCTTCCATATGGAGCAATGCGCCCTTTGCCCCTTCGTACGAAACGTCAAGCAATGGATGGTCAAGCGTGCTGCGCACTGCCTGCTCAACCCTGTCCTGGCCTTTCCCCTCGCCAAGTGAAATAAGCGCAACGCCGCCGTTCTCCATGATGGAGCGAACGTCTGCAAAATCGATGTTCATCATGGAGGGCATGGTGATTGTTTCGGTTATGCCCTGAACTGCCTTGCCGGTAATGGCATCGGCGAGGTTGAATGCGTCGGTAATCGGAAGGTTTGGCACATATTGGACAAGGCGGTTGTTGTCGATGACAACCGTTGTGTCGCAAGCGCCAGTGAGGCGCTTGAGGCCCCATTCGGCTTTCTTTAGCCTTGCGCGTTCAAGTGCGAATGGGACTGTTACAATAGATACTACAATAGCGCCCTGCTCTTTTGCGATTTGGGCGACTATCGGCGCTGCGCCGGTTCCGGTGCCGCCTCCCATGCCGGCTGCAAGGAAAACAAGTTCGTTCTCGCCAATCACTTCGCGCAGTTTTTCACGCGATGCTTCGGCGCATTTTTCCGCGACTTCCGGGAAGCCGCCGGCGCCAAGGCCTTTTGTAATGGATGCGCCAATCATAATTTTCTTGTGAGCGTTTATCGACTTGAGCTGGAGCTGGTCTGTATTGATGGCAATTGTTGTGGCGTTCTTCACGCCGGTTGTCATCATCCTGTTCACGGTGTTGCAGCCTGCGCCGCCAACGCCGACAATGGCTATCCTTACCTTGTCATTTGACATTAAGTCAGAAGTGTGAGAACTTCCGGCAGACGCGCCGGCCGATTTTATTATGTCTTCGAACATTGCCCAACCACCCTCTTTTCTATCCTTGAATAGCACCTGCGCCCGGTCGCCACCAGCCCCAAATGCCCCAACTTACTGAATAATAAAGAAAAAAAATTTAAAAAATAACCGGTTTTACCCGATTATCTCGATGTCCGATGCAATCATGGACTTGGACGGGGAAGGTTCCTCGTCCGCAGCGCCGAAAATGTTCGCACCTTTCACTCCTGTCACAATGGCAACTATCTCTAGTTTTCCATCGTAGCCCGGAATGAGCCTTGCGCCCCATTTGACGTTAGCCTGCGTGTCCATCTTTTCGGTGATGATTTCACCGGCCTTTATCGCGTCGCCAAGGGTCAGGTCCGCCCCGCCCGATATGTGGATGAGCGCCCCGTTTGCGCCGTCGAAATCGACATCAAGCAGCCTGTTCTTCAGGACGCCCTCTGCCGCTCCGCGCACCTTGTCGGTTCCCTTGCCCTCGCCAACTGCGATGAAGCCCACTCCGCCTCCCTGCACGATTGCGCGCACGTCGGCGAAGTCGATATTGATGAGCGAAGGCTGTGTGATGGTCCAAACAAGACCGCCTACTGCCTTTGCCAATATCTCATCCGCCACTGCGAACGCCTCGTTCATCGGAAGGTTCGGCACGAGCTTTACGAGCCGGTTGTTGTCAAGCACGATGACTGAATCAACGGTTTTCCTCAGCTTGTTGATGCCCTCGTCCGCCTTTGCGCGCCTTGCGCGCTCGAGGTTGAACGGGTATGTCACCATCGCCACGGTTATTGCGCCCTGCTCCTTGGCAATCTCTGCGATTACCGGGGCTGCGCCCGTGCCCGTGCCTCCTCCCATGCCTGCGCATAGGAAGACCAGGTGTGCACCTTCAAGTTCCTTCTCCAGCAGTGCCCTGTCGACTTCGGCAGACTTCGCACCTGTCTCCGGATACCCGCCGGCGCCAAGGCCCTTCGTGATTGATTTCCCGATAAGGACCTTTTTCGCCTTCTCATGGATCATGTTCAGGTGCTGCCTGTCGGTATTCACCGCGACTAGCTCGCATCCCTTGACCCCTGAGCGGATAAGCCGGTTGATGGTGTTATTGCCACCGCCGCCTACACCCACTACCACTATCTTAATCTGGTCTGAGCCGAAAGACTCCTGAGCCGGCTCTGACTCACCCAGGACTGATTTGACCAAACTTTCCATACCTATCGCCTGTAAGACGGAACTCTCTGGAGGAGTTTATAAATATTTCCTCGCGCATGTTTTTTCACGACGACGGAAAAATGCAAAATTCACGGCGGAAGGGAAAAATAAACACGCGCATGCGATTTTACGGGAGGAAAAACGGCGGGGAAAACACAAAATAAAGATTTCTACGGGGTGAAAAATGGCTTAGGGAAATGGAATTCCCTACGTTTTCCATCTGCCTGACGGAAGAAAACCATATAAAACGTGAAGAAGATATACCTCCGGTGGTTTTATGACACAGTCCCTTGAGATTTCCGATTTCGACTCCTTCACGAATGACTTGAGGTGGCTGTCCGACAACATAGAAACGCTAAGGCCGGAATACCACAACAGATATGTTCTCGTAAAAAATTGCAAAATAGTGCTCTCGGATTCGAATTACGAAAACCTGCTGAATGCTGCGATACATCAAAAAATTGAGCTTGCCACCGCGGTAATAGAACGGATATTGCCTGCTAATGTCCAATTGCTCCTTTAGGCTTTTCCATGGCGGCAATTCCAATCCTCCTCTACAACGCCTATGGTGGGGAAAGATTATTGGTTCCGGTTTCATTGAAGGACGGCGAGGGGAGGCTCGGGTTTGTCAAGGCTCTCATAGACACTGGCGCCCCGAATACCATGCTTTTCGAGAATGTTCTGGAAAAGTTCAGGCGCCTCAAGGCGGTGGGATTTTCCCCGCCCAAATATTCGACGCTGGGAGGGGCGAATTTCGAAAGGAAAACCATCGGCAACATAACGATATGCCTTCGCGATGATGCAGATAATGTCATTGAAATAGAGCATGAAGGGCAGGTAGGGGTAAGCTATAATCCGCAGGTTGCGAAGTCAAATCCGCTTGAAATGATACTTGGGCTGGATTTCCTGATTGCGCACCATGCCGTTATAGATTTGAAAAATCCAGCCAAACCGGTGCTTGTGATAACTGAATAAAAATACTTTCTACGGGGTGAAAAATGGGTTAGGGAAATGAAATTCCCTATGGGAAAATGAAATGGAAAATCATGCAGGGTGAAAATCCTGCCTAATATTCCCGGAAATTGATGAAAACGGCATAAGCAGCCGGGCGGGGATTTTGGTTGTAAAGGTGGTTGGCAGCCTGGATTGCCCCCTCGTTTGCGCCTTTTTCCATTGAAAGAAGAAGGTGCCCCGAATAGCCCGGGGCGTGGTTTGCGCGGGAAAATTTGAAGCGGAAAACAAAAAGCTGCTGGCCGCATGGGTTTCCCAGCTGGAACAGGTTTTCGCCGCCTGCCGCATAAGCCGACAAAGCCTCAAGGTTGGCCTTTGCCATATTCCCTTTGCCGGGGAATTGCATTGCGGTGTATACGAGTTGGGAAAGCATCCCGTTGAAAATTGAATCCGAATGTGCGGTGGATTCCAGTGCGTTTGGCTGGGTCGAAAAAGTGAAACTGTTGCCCTGCTTTAGGGGGAAACGCGCCGCCTTGTTCACCTCGGAAGGCATTTTTTGCGGCAAGGCGATTGCTATGCGCCCGTCCAGCGATTTGCATTCCTTGTCGCAAAAAAAAGTGGTGCCGGCCAAGTGTTCAGAATAAGCCATGTCGAGCTTGACATATTTGTAAAAAAGGGAACCGGGGGAGACCTGCTTGAATTTCCTAAGATGGGAATTTGAGGCGGTTGCGTTTGGGGGCAGCGGGGGCGGATGGGTGAATATCCTGGATGAACCGGTGGGCCACGAACTGATGCGGGCAAGAAGTTGCATGTGTATCGTTATAATAAATTATAAATGATGAAGAATATAAATGGCATGCCTTGATTTGGTAAACACACGAAAAGCTACTTTAAAACAAACAATTAAAAATCCTGAAAAACATGATAAAATAATGGAAAAGAGGCTCGAAATAATCTTCACAGACGTGGAAACGAGGGCGGCAACGCTGCTTGCCACAGGAGAATGGTACCTCACCACAAGCAATGGCACATACAACGGATTTGTCAGGTACCTGATGCTGACAGATGAGGGAAAGGCGTTCAACAGGAAATTTAATTACAGGGGGGAAAGCGCCTTTTTGGAACATGTGAAAACAAGCTGCGCGCACATCCGGGAAATGCTTATTGTGCGAAAATTGCTCACAAAACAAGGAATTCCCATTAACATAGAGGACAAAGTCCCGGAATTCAAGAAGCAGCCAGCTTATGCTGAGCCGGGATATGCCGCCAACAGGGCGCGGATGTTCAGGTAATTTTTAGAAGCCAAGCCAGCTTTTCCTGTTCTTCTTGGATTTCTTCCCCTTTTCCCCGCCTGTGCCCTCTCCGCCCTCTAATTCTTTCAGCAGCTCTTTCTGATGCGAAGTCAAGGATGTCGGCACCTGCACAATGACAGTCACTATTTCATCGCCCCTTCCTCTCCCATGAAGGTCTGGAAACCCTTCTTCCCTCAGCCTGAATTTTTTGTGTGATTGCGTGCCTTGCGGAATTGACATTTTCACTTCGCCCCAGATTGTTGGGACGGCAATCTCGGAGCCGAGGGCTGCTTGTGAAAATGTGATTGGCAAAGTGTAATGCACATCCGCCCCATCCCTTTCAAATCTTGAATCAGGCTTTACCCTAACCTGCAAAAACAAATCGCCTGCGCCGCCCGGGCCATGGTCGCCCAGCCCCGGAAGCCTCACGCGCATTCCATCCTCAATACCGGGGGGAATTTCAACTTCAATGGTTTCGGATTTTTCCTCATTTCCCCTGCCAGAGCATTTTGTGCACAATTTGTCCGGGGCTTTCCCTATGCCGTGGCAGGTCGGGCAGGTGGTGACTGTTGAAAATTGCATGAAGCCCATGCGCCTGCTTGCCTGCACAGCGCCCCTTCCCCCGCATTTTCCACAAGATTTTATCGTGGAACCCGGCTCTGCGCCGCTTCCCGAACATTTGCCACAGGCGGATTGGTGCGTGATGAAAACGTCTTTTTTCACGCCCCTTGCCGCTTCCTTGAATTCGATTGCCGCCACTTCCTCCAAATCGCTTCCACGAGGGGGCCCTGCTCGCCTTCCCCTGCCGCCCATGCTGGCAAAGGGCGAGCCTCCGAAAAACATCGACGAAAACGAGCCATCGGAATCCTGGTCGAATCCCCCCATTCCCATGTTGCGCAGCACGTCGAAAATATCGCTTCCGCGGAATATGTCCTGCTCAGTGAATCTCTGGTCAAAGCCCTCGTGCCCGTATTGGTCGTATTTGTCCCTCTTGCTTTTGTCCGACAGAACGGCGTAAGCTTCGGAAATTTCCTTGAATTTTTCCTCCGCCCCCGCATCCTTGTTCCGGTCGGGGTGGAATTGCAATGCCAATTTTCGGTAGGCTGATTTTATCTCGTCTGCACTGGCGGTGCGGGGCATCCCCAGTATTTCGTAATAGTCGCGCTTGGTTGGCATGATAACTACCTAACAAGTGTTTTCTGTTGCTTCGGTTTTTTTACTTCGAGTTCGCTTTCTTTTAAGGCTTTTTCAAGAGCAGCCAGGTTTGATTTTAAATTTTCGATGTCGGTTGGCAGAATGCCATGCTTTTCCATTTCTTTGACAATTTCGTTCCCCATGTTACAAACAACTTTTAGAACATGGTTAAGATTTCCATATATCCGCACTAAACCATTATAGTCTTGAGAAGAAATATCCATTTTAAGGATTTCAGATTTTAGTTGTTTAAGTTTTGAAGGCATGTAGTCGTTAGAGCCAAAAGCAAGAGTTGCAACGGAAGAAGCAAAAAATTCGTGGTAACTTTTCATAGGATGCCCGCTTTTAGGCTGATTTAACGCCTGGGATTCATCGCAAATATTTCCTATGAATGAGTCTCCTTTCAAACCCAATAATTCTTCTAATATGCCATTTGGTTTTCTATGAAGTAAATATACATCGTCATAATGCTCATTCTCACCCAGGATTTTCTTTAGCATAATTTTACTAGGTTCAGATAAAGTTTGTTCTTTTTCAAAAACAATTGATATGAGAGAGGTTAAATCCCGAAATTCTTTTGCAGAGCTTCTTTCAATTATTTCAAGTTTTGATTCGTCAAAATTATTGTCAAGATAACGGGCTTTGAAATTTTTATTTAAACCCAGCCAAATATGCATTGCCTCATGAAGAATTATTGAGGGTTTTGCGTCGGGCGTCAAATATAATTTCTTACCCTCAGGAGATGCCCAAGAGCCATTTTCTAGTGAGGATCCTTCGATCTTAACTTGATAGTTTGAATCAAGCCAACCTTTTAGGAATTCGGTCAATTCAGATTTATTAGCAGATGATGATTGAAAAATGCTAATCATAATCAAATCATCACCTTACTTCTTTTTGAAGTTTGCATCCACCGGCTCATCGGAATTTCCGGGGGAGCCCCCGCCCGCCCCGTAATTTCCTCCTTCAAAACCGCCAGAAGAGCCTGCTCCGCCTGAGCCTCCTGCTCCGCCTTCGTTTCCGGCGCCCGGCTGCCCCCCTGATTTTTTGTAGATTTCTTCGCCGATTTTCTGCATGTGCGCCTTCAAATCAGCAAGGGCAATTTTTACCGCGGAGACATCCTTCCTTCCATATGCCTCGCGCAATGCCTGCATTTTGTCTCCGATTGACTTTTTCAGGTCGGCGGTTATTTTGTCCTTGAACTCCTCAAGCGTCTTGTCTCCAGAATAGAGGGCCATTTCAGCCTCGTTCATGGTTTCGGCATTCTCTTTCTTCACCTTGTCCTCTTCGGCATACTGCTCCGCCCCTTTCATCGCCTTGTCAATGTCCGCCTTGTCCATCTTGTGGGGCGAAACGATTTTCAGCTTCTGCTCCTTTCCTGTGCCTTTGTCCGTTGCTGACACGTGCAGTATGCCGTTCGCATCGATGTCAAATGTCACTTCGATTTGCGGCATGCCTCGCGGGGCAGGAGGAATTCCCACAAGGGAGAATTTGCCCAATTCGATGTTGTCGGCGGACATTGCACGCTCGCCCTGCAAAACATGGATTTCAACCGAAGTTTGCGAATCCGCAGCGGTGGAAAATACCTGCGACCTTTTTGTAGGGATTGTAGTGTTGCGCTCAAGCAGCTTGGTGAACACACCGCCCATTGTCTCTATGCCAAGGGAAAGCGGAGTGACATCAAGCAATAGCACATCCTTCACTTCGCCTGCAAGCACACCTGCCTGCACTGCTGCGCCAAGGGCGACGCATTCCATCGGGTCTACCCCTCGCTCCACTTTCTTGCCAAGCATCCCCTCCACAAACCTTTGCACTATGGGCATGCGCGTGGGGCCGCCCACCATGATGACACGAGATATGGCATCTGGTGTGAGCTTTGAATCATTCATCGCCTGCGTGACCGGCTTCTTGCAGCGCTGGATAATCGGGTCGACTATCTCCTCAAGCTTGGCACGGGTCATCTTGTGCACAAAATGCTTTGGCTCGCCCTTTGCGGATGTGAGGAAAGGCAAATTGATTTCGGATTCAAGCACGGTGGAAAGCTCGATTTTGGCTTTTTCCCCTGCCTCCCGCAACCTTTGCATAGCCACTTTGTCAGTCTGCACATCAATTGAACTTTCTTTCAGGAACACGCCCACAAGATAATCGACTATCGCGTTGTCCATGTCAGTGCCGCCAAGCTGGGTGTCGCCAGAAGTGCTTTTCACCTCGAACACTCCGCCTCCGAAATCCATCACAGTGACATCGAGCGTGCCGCCGCCCAAATCAAATACGATGATTTTCTGGTCCGCCCCTTTCTTGTCAAGCCCGTAGGCCAATGATGCGGCAGTTGGCTCGTTGATGATGCGCACCACTTCAAGCCCGGCAATTTCGCCCGCATCTTTTGTCGCCTGCCTCTGGTTGTCGTCGAAATAGGCAGGAACAGTAATGACGGCTTTCTCCACCTTGTCGCCAAGGAACGCTTCTGCGTCCGATTTTATCTTGGCAAGCAGCAGCGAAGACAGTTCCTGCGGCTTGTATTTCTTGCCGTGGAATTCGTACTGGTAATCCGAGCCCATTTTCCGCTTGAAAGCAGTCACTGTTCCGGTTGGGTTTGACACCGCCTGCCTTCTTGCCGGCTCGCCAGTAAGCCTTTGCCCGTCCTTGGTGAATGCGACGTAGGAGGGGAAGGCTTTCCCGTATTGGCTTGCGCCTTCGGCTGACGGTATGATGACAGGCCTCCCCGCCTCAAGCACCGCTGCCGCCGAATTCGACGTTCCCAAATCTATTCCGATTATTTTTCCCATAACAAACACCTCTATATAAATATGAATTACTGTTTATTTTCATCAACAATTTTTTTTTCTTCCGGCTTTGAACCTGTTTTTTCGGCTTCCGCTTTTTTCCCAATGCCTGCGTTTTCTTCCCCTTTTTCCCCAATGCCTGCGTTTTCTTCCTCTTTTTCTGGCGGTTTATCCGCCTCTTGCTTTTTTTCCTCCTCTTTTTTTGCGCCTGAATAAACCGAAACCTGCGCGTGGCGCAAAACCGCTTCGCCCATCCTGTACCCCTTGCGAATCACTTGCGCTATTTCCCCTTCCTTCCCGCCTTCGGCTTGCATCAGCACATCATGCAAAGAGGCATCAACATGCCCCTCGCATTTTATTTCCTCGATTTTGAAGGATTTGAAAGCGCCGTGCAGCTTCGCATCCAGGAGCTCGATGCCCTTTGCCAATGATTTCGCATCCGCATTTGCGGAATGCTGCTTTGCAGCTTCAAATTCATCGGCTAGCACCAGGAATCCCTTCATGGCATGCGCTTTTCCATTCTCAAACCAATCCTTGCGCTCTTTTTCCACCCTTTTCCTGTAATTCTCGAATTCGGCCTGCAGCCTTTTCAGGTCGTTCTCGTATTCGGAAAGCTTTGAATTTAGGGAAGCCTCTTCAACCGGAGGGGTTTCTTTCCCCCCTTTGCCATCCCTCGTATTTTCGTTTTCCCAGTTTTCATCCGGCATTTTTCCACCTTATGCAGCATGCCCGAATCTTGGCCAGAGGTTGTCCGGCTTGTCCGTTGACGGGCCTCCGGGCCCGCGTTTTATCATGTCGTTCGGCATATTCTCACCTTGATTTTTTCATTGTCATGGCTTTCCTTTCGCCAAGCCTGAATTCGCTGTCTATTTCCTTTGCCATTTCCTCGGCTTCTGCAAGCATGGCAAGCGTATCGCGGCGCATTCCCTCCATCAAAACTTCAAGCGAGGATGGGCGGAGCATGTAGCGGTGAGCGTGCCTTTCCACCAAGCCCAAATCCTCCAGCCTGCGGAGGTGGTGAAGCACCGTCACGCGCTTCAATCCCGAGGCTTCCGCCAATTCCGTGCCGCCAACCGGCTTGTCCCTCCCCTCCTGCAATATCGTCCGCACAACCCTCACAACCGTGCCGTCCGTGTCGCGTTCCTCGACAATGCGCAAGGATTGGCAAAACCGGACAACGATGTCGTGGCTTTCGCCATCTACCTTGCCCGGCCGCCTTACGATTATCGCCATGTGCGGGCCTGCTGCCCCCTGGCCGTCTTCCGCATCGCGCCTATTTCGCCTTACGATAATCGCCACTCTGGGATTTGCCATGAATGTCAATACCATATTGACTATTTTGCAGGTGAAAATATATAAATGTTAATACGATGCTGACAGTTGCGGATAGCCGCATGCGCGCGGTTGCCAATCAGTCACCGACCACGGCCTGAAGGCCGTGGCGTGAACTGCTGCCTTCAGGGCTCGGCACGCCACGGGGCTTACCACCTGCTGAAGCCGGGGGCGTGCGCCCCGTGGTCGGTGAGTCACGGGAGCATCTGCCCCTCGCCATCCGGAGGCTTCTGGTCCTGCGGAATGTCTGTCGGGAGTAGGGGAGCTGCGGGGGGCTGGCCCGAGGTGGGGGATGCCCCCTTGTCCTGTGGATGCGCGGTTCCGCCATTCTTCTCATAAACAATGGTCTTCCCGCCCTTGCGCACGCCCTTGTACGACACATGGAGGAAGCGCATGATTGACTGCCACAAGTAAAGGGCCTGCTCGCGGAAATGCACGGCCATGTAGCTTCCAAACAAAGCTGTTAGAAGGAGAAGGAGAAGCACCGCCACTTCAAGGCGCCTGTCATCCTCTTTTTTTTCCGGAAGCAGCGTTGGGATTGGGATTGACACGGCCTCCTCCACTTCAGGCGCGGGGGGCACATAGCGCTTGAGCGATACGGAAACCGTCAGGGATTCATATGAGTTGTGCGCCGTGATTTGGAATGAGGTGTCCTCCTGGACGCAAATGACGCGGTAAAAAGCCACGGTGTAATTGCCCACGGGCTTGGATTGGTCAATCACAAAGGCCACTTTTGTTTCGTTGCCTATGGGCTGCGCTGAAACTTCGGTTTGGGCGTTTGGGCGGGGGTCGGTGATTTCAATCTGCACACGGAAGCAACCCTCTCCAAGCGAAATAGCGTTGGGAGAGGATGATTTCAGTATCGGGGGCTGCTGGATTTCTTCCGGAGGCGCAGCCAAATCAACTTCCACAGGGGCCTGGAAATTTGCCACCTGGAAGGATATGTTCACTTTCCGGTAGGGGGAACCTGAAATCCTCAACCTTCCGGCAGTGTCGGACATGGCTTTAATCGGGGGGAAGGGCGGGGATATTTCAAATGGCGTATTCGTGATTGGCGCGCCATCCTTATTCGACATTTGGGCAGACAGGGAATAGGTGGCGCCGTCCGAGTCGAATGGCAGGAGGAAAGGCAGGCGCACATCGTGCGATTTGATGCCCTCGTCTTTTGGAGTGAATGAGAATTCCTGCGCCTGCCCGTCATAGAAAACAAAGCCTTTCACTTCCTCGCCCTCAGGAGTGCCGAATTGCGCCCCTCCGGCAAAGTCGGTAACCTTGGTCAGGAAATAGGGCCGTGTGAGGGTCACCTGCGCTTTTTGCACCGGCGAGCCATCTGCGGAAATTAGCCTCACACGGCTGGACCGTATGCGGACAGGAGAGGAAAATGACACTTCCAAAAGCTCCTCGCTTGATGAGGGAAGCCGCACCTGCTGCCTCTGGCTTGCCCAATATGGGGTTGAGATTCTGATGAATGCGTATTGGACCGAAGCTGCGCCAGGGGAGAATTCTACGGACCCCCTCCACTGCCCAAGCGAATCAGTAACCCCTTCCGCAATTCCATCAAGCTGGGGGTTGGAATAATTTTTCTGGAATGATATGATAACAGCGGCATCAGGCACCGAGCTTCCTTGGGAATCCAGCACTCGCACAAGCATTTCAGCCTTGGATGAAAATGCGCAGGATAGCAGCAAAAGGAGCGCAAGGCACGCCTTCAGGGCAAATTTTGCTTCCATAAGCCTTTCATGCAACTGGCTTTTTTATTGCTTGGCATTTGCATCGGCAGGCCCATCCGGCATTTCCGGCTTTTTTATTGCTTGGCATTTGCATCGGCAGGCCCATCCGGCATTTCCGGCTTTTTTATTGCTTGGCATTTTCAGGCGCCTTGGTTTTGGAAAAAAATCCGGATAAAACGCTGTTTAGCATCGGGATGATGTAAAATGGAAGTGCGATGCCGGCAAGAAAGCCGGTTATAAGCCTCAGGAAGTTGCTGCTTTCCCTCATGCCCATGGCTTGTGTTGTGCCATCGATTGCCATTGGAATAAGAGCTAAGGCAAGAAGCCATGGGTTTGGCATATCGGAGTTGTTTTGCATGCGAAGAAGCAGGATGGCAATGCCGCCCAAAAGCATGGAATAGTAAATCCCGATGTCGCGCGCGCAAACCGGGAATTTGTAGCCGACCCCGGAAGATTTGGCAACTGATGCGGTTTTCGCCGATTCAAGATACGCAGAATCATCTGTGCAGTCGGAAATGGAATTGCCATTTGGATAATAGCAAAGTGAGCGGGAATTGAGCTGGTGGCAGACCAATGAAGAGCCGTAGACGGCGTAAATCGGGGCCGCGAATTCGGAATTGGACTGCTGCAGGAACGGGGCGAGCGTTATCGGCAATAGCCAAAGCGAAATCAAAGCCATGAAGAGGATATAGCCCATTGGAAGCTGTTTTGCACCCTTTGCCATGTCCATGAATTTGCTCATGCTTTTTATATTGGTTTCTACCTTAAGGGAAGCATACGGGCTCGTAGCTCAGCTTGGATAGAGCAGCGCCCTCCTAGCGGCCCCTTTCTTTCTTAGCGAAGAAAAAAAGGCCCCGGGTTCAAAAAGAAAACACGATTCTTTTGGAACTTGGCTTGGAGCAAGGCGAAGGTCGAGAGTTCAAATCCCTCCGGGCCCGCATTGATTATTTTTTTTCAAAAAGGTCGAGAGGTCAACCCTCAGCACGAAGTGCTGGGGGTGTTCGCCACAGCCAAGCCCGAAGGGATTGGCGTAAGTCCGACCGCAGTCGGACGCAGGAGCGAGAGCGACTAGCGACAATCCCTCCGGGCCCGATAAAATTCGAAAGCAAAAAAAATACGGATAAAAAAATTCAAAGCATCCTGCGGAAGAACGGGCTTCTGCAAGCGTAAATTTCCGTGCCCGGGCCGGCATTTACATCAGGTTTTGGTTTCCAGTCAGGAATTAGCCCTAGCTTCTTTGAGTCTATTTTAATAGGGTCTGGTCTGTGTGTTTCGTCCATGCAATACAATCTCATTTTCACACCCCCCGCCTACTGGCCGCCTATGGCTTCGTTTGTAGGTGATGGAAAAATTGCCGCAAATGCTGTTTATAAAAATTAGCTTTTTGCCAGATGCATTATCGTCAATTGACTGAAAAGAAGCTATAAAATGGGCAAAAAACATGGAAAAGGCATGGAAAAATCTGAAATCGCGGAAAAAACAAGGGAAGCGATAGGGAAGGCGGCAGAAGGCGGCAAGCAGATTGCCGTGCCGTTTTCCGGCGGGCTTGACAGCTCGATAATCGCGCAGGTGCTGAAGGGGAGGGGGGATGTCTTGCTCATTACCGTGGGGACGAAAGAGAGCGATGACGTGCAATGGGCTTCAAGGCATTCGCGGCAGTTTGCGGGAAAGCACATTGTGCATATTTTGGGCGATGATGAAATTGCAAAAATATACGGCGTGCTGAAAAACGGGTTCGGATTTGGTTTTCTTGCGTGCGACGTGCTGGTTGCGTTTTACAAGGCGTGCGAAATTGCAAAAGAGAACGGATGCGGAAAAATAATTTGCGGCGCCGGGGCGGAGGAAGTTTTCATTGGATATAGGAAGTATTTGGAGGAGGCAGGAAAGGGGAAGAAAACGGTGAGTGAAATAAGGCGCGGGGCGGTTGCTTTTTGGCATTCTGAAAATGGCGATGGGAAAAAGATAAGGAAAGTTGCGGGGGAATTCGGGCTGGAAGTCGAATTTCCTTTTTTGGATGAAAAAGTGGTGGAAGCTGCGGAAAAAATTGCGGATGACAAGCATCTGCCGGAAGAAGACGGGCTGAGCAAGCCTGTTTTGAGGGAAGTGGCAAAAGAGTTAGGTGTGCCGGAGGAGATTGTGCTGCGCCCGAAGAAGGCGATGCAGTACGGCAGCGGGGTGCACAAAGCCCTGATGGCTATGAAGAAGGCGGGAAAAATTTAAGGAAAAATATTTCAGCCGAATATGGCGCCAAAGCCGCCCGCCGCCTCATCCTCTTCCGCGTCAAGCTTGTCCGCAATTGCAGTCTCAACTCCAGGTTTGCACCGGGTTGCAATGCCTTTGAGCTTTTCCTCGGCAAACGGGATGAAGGCGTCAGGGCCTTTGAGGTATATGTAGTATTTTTCCTTGTCCTGCCCGAGTGAAATTCCGTCCTTCAATTTGTAGCCGTTCACTGCGAAGGAGGGCTTGGAATACGGGTCTGCATCAAGCACTTTCTGCAAGTCCGCCTTCTTCGCCCTTTCCAATTCATACACCATTCTCATCCAAATCTACCTCTGAATCTGCCTTATGAGCAGAAGGAATGTCAGTGCGCACCACACAATGGCAATTGGGCCGAGGGGCAATGAAAATGACAATGCCCCGATTTCCTGCATAAGCCATGCCGTGCCGATTGCGCCCAGCATATAGGCGGGCCAAAGCGATATGCGCAGCTGGTTTGCCATGCCAGCTTTTGTTCCAACGAAGTTAATAAAGGTTGATTTTGGAATAGATACGGTTGGAAAATGGGAAATATTGCCACAGTTGCAACTTCGCCAAACATCGCCCTGATAAAATACTGGGGGAAAAGGGATGACTTGCTGAAATTGCCCCTCAATGACAGCATTTCAATCACGCTTGACAATGGGGTGCTGTGCACAACAACCACAATGATGGTTTCCCCGGAAATGAAAAAGGACGTGTTTGTGCTCAACGGAAAAATCCGCGAGGATGGGAAGATTTCAGAGGCGCTCATGCTGATTAGGAAAAGGCTGCAGGGGCAGAAGAAGGGTTTTTTGGATGGCGAGAAAGTGCTGCTGATTAGTGAGAACAATTTCCCCACGTCGGGCGGGGTGGCAAGCTCGGCATCGGGTTTTGCCGCGATTGCAGAGGCGGTTTGTTCGATTTATGGCATAAAGGATGCGAAAGAGAAAAGCATAATGGCAAGATTTGGAAGCGGTTCTGCAAGCAGGAGCGTTTATGGCGGATTTGTAAGGTGGAAAAACGGCACAAGGGCGGATGGCGAGGACAGCTATGCGGTGCAAATTGCGCCAAAAAGCCACTGGCCGGAAGTAATTGACGTGCTTGCGATTATTTCGAAAAAGGAGAAGAAAGTAAGCTCAAAAGAGGGGATGGAAAACACTGCGCGCGAATCAGGATTGCTGCCTGCGAGGGTGGAAGGCGTGAAAGTGCGGGTGGAAAGGATGCAGAAGGCGGTATTGGAGAAGGATTTTGCCACAATGGCTGAATTGACCATGCGCGATTCGAACAACATGCATGCCACAATGCTTGACTCCTGGCCTCCGGTGTTTTATTTGAATGAAAGCTCGAAGCAGGCGATTGAGGCAGTGCATGAATTCAATTCCGGGGAGATAAAGGCAGGCTATACTTTTGACGCCGGCCCCAATGCGCACATAATCACGCTGAAGAAATACGAGAGGGAAGTGGTGGGGCTGCTTCGGGAAGTGGAAGGGGTGGGGGAAGTGGTTTGCGCGCCTGTCGGGGACGGGCCTAAACAATTGAAGCCGGACAAAAAAATAGTTGATTATTATCTTGCCAAAAACTAGGGAAGGATTTCCGTGCAGGTTGTTTTTTTGTTTTCAAAAATCAATATGATGCGCTCAGGCTTTGCCGCATTCACGATGTAAGCCGGCTTTTTCACGGACATTATTTCCCTTATTTTGCCAGCCATCCCGCCGGTTACGTCGGGCGATGATGAGGCGGCAAGATGCTTTTCAATTTTGGCGAAGTTGGCGGGGGTTATTTTTTCCACCAATTTTCCATTTGCCATTACGCCGTCAATATTGGTGGCAAACACGAGCTTGTCCGCCCTTTTGCCCAAATAAGCCACGATTTGGTCGCCCGAGCATACTGAAAAGCCCAATTCCGAATCCGGCACCATGTCTCCGAACAAGACAGGGACAAAGCCTGCCTGCAGATAGGCGAAAACAACGGCATCATCAAATTTGGCGATGCGCTTGTTCTTTGACGTGATGATTGCTGCCGGGGGGATGGAAATTGCGGGCACGCCGGCATTGAGCAGTGCGTTTGTGACAATTGAGGAGAGGCTGACGCACGCGGAATGGGTTTGCGCGCTTGCAAGCTTCTGCGCCTCGGTTTTCACTCCGTCGTTTATCTTGTATTTCAGCACAAGGGAATGGCCGAACGAGCCGGCGCCGTGCACGATGATGAGGTCTTTCACGCCGTTCTTGCGGATTTCCGCTATTGCTTTTGCAAGGGCAAGGATGTTATTCACGTCGGGCATTAGCGCTATGTCCTTCTTTGTGATTACGCTGCCGCCGAGCTTGAGGATTTGCATGTGGATATTGATAAAATCCAGTTTTATAAGCATGGGTGCGGTAATTTCTGCATGCGAATCCTTGTTGCAATAACCGGCGCGTCCGGAATTGTTTATGGCACGAGGCTTGTTGAGGAATTGAGGAGGGCAAAAGGTGTGGAAGTGTCAGTAGTGGTTTCTGAAGGGGCGAAGAAAGTTGCGAAGGCAGAGCACGAGGATTTGGAAAGATTGCCCAAAAGCGATTATTCAGAGGATGATTTTGCTGCACCTCCCGCATCTGGCTCGTATAAATTGGATGCGATGGTTGTCTGCCCGTGCTCGGTGAAAACTTTGGGTGAAGTCGCGCATGGGTGCGGAAGCGGGCTCATTGCCCGGGCTGCGGAAGTGTGCCTGAAGGAAAGGAGGAAGCTTGTTTTGGTTGTGAGGGAAACGCCGCTTTCGCCAATTGCGATTGAAAATATGAGGCTGGTGACGATGGCAGGGGCGGTTGTGCTGCCTGCCTCGCCTGCATTTTACCACAAGCCTAAAACTATTTCTGATTTGGTGGATTTTATTGTCGGGAAAACGCTTGACCAGTTGGGAGTGGGGCATAAACTGTTCAAAAGGTGGGGCGAATGAAAACATTCCGAGACTTTATTGACCAATTGAAGCACAGTGGAAAACTGGTGGAATTGAAGAAAGGCGCGTCGAAGCATCTTGAGCTTGCAGGCGTGCTGGCTGCGCTTGATGGCAAGCCCGTGTATACGGAGAAAATCAGGGAGAACGAAGGGGCAAGGGTTGCGGGAAATATTTTTTGCAGCAAGGAACTGATTTGCGAATATTTCGGAATAAAAAAAGATGAGCTATTGCCCAAATTCATGCACGCCATAGATAATCCGACAAAGCCAAAGCTCATCGAAGCGAAGGATGCGCCGGTGATGGAAGTAAGCGGGAAGGATGTTGACCTGTCGCGCTACCCGATACTTTTCCATGCCGAAAAAGACGGAGGGGAGTATTTTTCTTCGGCGGTAGTGATTGCGCACGACAAGGAATACGGAAGGAATTGCTCATTCCACCGCATGATGGTTATCGGGAAGGATTTGACTGTGTGGAGAATACTGCATCGGCATTTGGAAGCATTCATTGAAAGGTCGGGCGGCGAGCTTGATGTTGCTTTTGTTGTGGGCGCGCCGATAAACGTATTGCTTGCTGCGGCAACATCAACGGACATTGGAAAGGATGAATTGCAGATTGCAAATGCCATGATGCCATTGCGCACGGTGAAATTGCCCAATGGCTGCGAAGTACCCGCGGATGCTGAATTCGCTTTCGAGGCGAAAATAACAAAAGAGATGCACGATGAGGGGCCGTTTGTTGATTTGACTGAAACATATGACATTGTGAGGAGCCAGCGCGTGGTGAAAATTACGGCAGTGCATCATCGGAAGGACCCGATTTACCATGCGCTGCTGCCGGGCGGTTTGGAGCACAAAATACTCATGGGCATGCCGCGCGAGCCGACAATTTACCTTGAAGTGAATAAGGTGGCAAAATGCCTCGGCGTGAACATCACGCCGGGCGGATGCTCGTGGCTGCACGCGGTGGTGGCGATTGAAAAGAAAAACGAGGATGATGGGAAAAAGGCAATTGAAGCCGCATTCAGGGGGCACAAGTCACTCAAGCATGCAGTAATAGTGGATGATGACATCGACATTTACAATCCAATGGAAGTGGAATGGGCAATAGCCACGCGCGTGCAGGCGGACAGGGGCGTGGTGGTGAAGGCAGGCGAAAAGGGCTCGTCTCTTGACCCTTCCGCGGACCCGAACACATATGACACGGCGAAAATGGGGATTGACGCCACGAAGCCGCTTGTGGTCAAGGGGAAGAATTTCACAAAGGCAGGATGGATGGAAGTGGATGTTGGAAAATATTTGTAAGCGGAGGCGGGAAAATATTTATGAAGCGCCGCGCGCCTAATCCTTGTATTCGAGGCTTACGCCCTCAAGGCATTTTTTCAGCTTGGGAATGTCGTTCGCTATCGCATCCCAGACTATGCCGTAATCCACGCCCATGTAATGGTGGATGAGCTTGTCGCGCATTCCGGCTATTTTCTGCCATTCGACTTCTGTGTGGGCTTCCTTCAGCTTGCCGGAAAGCTGCTTCACCGCCTCCCCTATGATTTCAAGCTTCCTGACCCCATATTCGCGCATAACCTCGTTTGAAACGAAATTTTCCTTTCCCAGCCCCCGGCATTGCCCTTGAAGCTTGGAGATTGAATCGAGAATATGCAGGACATAGGGCTTGTCTTCCTTCATGCGATTTGCACCATGTCTTTCTCAATATAGGGCTTCAGGTAGGGGGAGATGGAATTTATGGTGACAAGGTCGATTTTTTTGCCGGTCTTGCCGCTGATTTCATCTTCAAGCCCCACAAGGTCAAGGAGCGAGAATTTCCCCTTTGGCGGCTGGATGGCTATGTCAATGTCGCGGAATTTCTTTTCATTCCTTGCAAAGCTGCCGAAAAGGTAGGCGCGCGCGATTTTGTGGCGCTTCAGCACCGAGGAAATTGCCCGGATAATGTCGTTTCTCGCCATGATTGGATTTCTGCGGGGCAGTTTATAATTATTCTTGCCGGAAGGGCAATATGGCGATGGCAGAATGATTCTTTCAAAACTTGAGCAGAGGATGTTCGACGGCGAGGAGGGCGAGGCGTGCCGGCAGTCAATGGAAATACTTGCCGCCCTTGGGAAAATATATGGGGCAGGGCGCATGATACCCGTCTCTTCCGCGCAGGTTGCGGGGGTGTCTTACAAGACAATTGGGGAGGCGGGATTGGAGTATTTGGGCGACTTGGCGAAAATAGGGGCGAAGGTGAGGATTCCGACGTTCCTGAACCCGGCGGGAATGGACAGGGAGCAGTGGCGGAAAATGAAGGTGCCGCCTGATTTTGCGAAAAAGCAGATTGCGGTGCTTGATGCATATGGGAAAATGGGAATAATGCAAAGCTGCACATGCACGCCGTATCTGATTGGGATAAGGCCGAAAGTGCGCGAGCATGTGGCATGGGCGGAAAGCTCCGCCGTTGCTTTCTGCAATTCGGTGCTGGGCGCGCGCACGAACCGGGAGGGCGGGCCGTCTGCGCTTGCGGCTGGGATTTGCGGTGTGACGCCCGAATACGGATTGCACCTTGACGAGAATAGGAAGGCGGGCGTGGTGGTTGAGGTTTCCGCGGATTTGAAAAATTCCTCGGACTTCGGGGCAATGGGATACTATGCCGGGGAATTCGTGAAAAACCGGCATCCGGCATTTGCCGGCGTGAAAGAGGCTGGGGAAGGCAAGCTCAAGGCGCTTGGCGCTGCGATGGCGGCATCGGGAAGCGTGGCGCTGTTTTATGTGAAAGGCATTACGCCGGAATATGCGGTTGATGAAAATGCCGGGCATATTGCGTTTGGCGAAAAGGAACTGAGGGAAGTTAAGGAAAAAATGGGTGTGAAGGAAAAGCCCGACCTTATTGCAATTGGGTGCCCGCACGCGTCGATTGAAGAGATAAAGGAAGTTGCCGACAAGGTGAAGGGGAAGAAAGCAGCTTGCGAATTGTGGGTATGCACTGCAAAGGAGACGAAGAGGAAAGCGGATGAGGCCGGATACACCGCGATTATTGAGGCTGCAGGCGGCTTGGTTGTTGCGGACACGTGCATGGTGGTGTGCCCGATAGGGGACATGGGGCACAAAATCACGGCGGTGAATTCCGGCAAGGCGGCAAAATACTTGCCTACGATGAACAAGCAGAAAGTGGTTTTCGGGAGCGTGGATGACATAATAGTGGTTTAGGAAGGCGATTGGGATGGCAGGAAAAACGACGATAAAGGGGCGCTGCATTGCGCGCGGGAAGGCAAATGGGGAAGTGCTGATTAGCAAGGATGCTATTTCATTTCTTGGCGGAGTGGATGAGAAAACCGGCATCGTGCAGGAGAAGGGGCATTCGATAGAGGGGAAATGCATTGCCGGAAAAGTGCTGGTGTTTCCGAGGGGAAAAGGCTCCACCGTTGGCTCGTATGTGATTTTGCAGCTCAAGAAAAACGGCGTGGCGCCTGCGGCGATGGTGAATTTGGATGCGGAAACCATAATTGCCGTCGGGGCGATAATCAGCAAAATACCGATGGTGGACAAGCTTGAGAAAGACGTGTTTTTGATTTTGAAGGACGGAATGAAGGCGGAAGTTGACGGGAGCGCGGGCACGGTTTCGTTTTAGTGCGTATGGAAGAATGACGCAAGATCCTTAATGCTAAGGTCGTTTTTTGGATGGGGCGTTTGGAATATTTGGCATAGGAGGTGGCGCCCAGCAGCTTCAGGAATTCCCGGGTATCCATGGGGGGAAGCACGCAAGCTACGGGCGGAGCGGATTGGCAAGGGACTGCGCGTGGAATACGCCGGGGCCGGACTGGGCGAATTGGGGGGGCAGCTTCTGCTCCGGGAATTTTTTTCCAAGCCGCATTTCAACCGCAGAAATTGGCGCGCAGGGGGCATTTAACCAAAAATGGCCCACGAAGATATCTTTTTAAACATCTGTATCGCTATTACAATCCACTTCTTGCGGCATACCGCAGGATGACACTCACAGTTTTCGCTGTGAATCACCTGAAAATTGGAAAAAGTTTCGGGTTAATCAGGATAAACGTTGCAAAAAGGTAGTGAATGGGACAAGCTTACCACAAAAAGGGCTCGATGGCATTCCGCCCGCGCAAGCGCGCCACAACCCAGATGCCGCGCGTGGGGCATTGGCCCTCATCTTCGGAAAAAAGGCTCCTTGGATTCGCAGGATACAAGGCGGGCATGACGCACTATACATATATAGATGACAGCAATTCCCCGAACAAGGGCAACGAAGTGTCAACCGCCGGCACGGTGGTGGAAGTCCCCCCCATGATGGTTTTCGGAATAAGGGGGATGAAAAAAGGCAAGTGCGTCGGCGACATGATTTGTTCCGACGAGAAAATCCTCAGGGAAATGGGGATGAAATTAAAGAGCAATAATGTGTTGGACGGTTCTTCTTTGGATGATGTTTTTGTATTGGCTTATGCCCGCCCGAAACTTTGCAATTTCGGGAAAAAGCACATTGAGAAAATGGAAATCGCGGTTGGCGGAAAGGACAGCAAGGAAAAGATGGAATATGCAAGCAGCCTTCTTGGCAAGGAAGTGAAATTCTCGGACACATTCAAGGCCGGGGAATACCTTGATGCAATCAGCGTTTCTACAGGAAAGGGATGGCAGGGCACTGTGAAAAGGTTCGGCACTGCCACGCAGAGGCGCAAATCCACAGGCCACGTGAGGCACATCGGCACGCTCGGGCCATGGCATCCGGGATATGTCATGTACACAGTCCCGATGAGCGGCCAGATGGGCTACAACAAGAGGACGGAAATAAACAAGAGAGTGGTCAAGATTGCGCCCGCAGAGGGGCTGAACCCCAAGGGGGATTTCCCGCACTACGGGAAACTGCAGAACGAGTCGGTGCTGATAGCGGGCTCTTTGGCAGGCCCGGCAAAAAGGCTGGTAAGGTTTAGGAAAGCCATTAGGAAGCCGGATGTGAAAGTGCCGGATGTAAGATATGTCAGCATGGAATCGAAGCAGTGAGAAATGAATGAAGAATGGAACGATGAAATGTGGCATGAATGAAACATGTAACGATGAATTGTGGTATTTATGAAAGCGCAGGTAACAAATTCCGAGGGCAAGCCGTCCGGCGAGGTCAGCCTGCCTGTTGCATTTGACGAGCCCATCAGGGCAGATTTGATTCAGCGTGCGGCTTTGTCAGACATGAGCTATGGGTTCCAGCCGAAAGGCAATGATATTTGGGCAGGCATGGAAACGTCCGCACGGTACAGGGGGCGAAAGGAGGACTTCGGCTCGATTAAGAACATGGGAATATCGAGGCTGCCCCGCGAAGTGCTTTCAAACGGAAGGTTTGGGAAAGTAAAGAGGGTTCCGTCTGCGGTGAAGGGGCGCAGGGCGCACCCGCCGCACGTGGAGAAAAGACTGGTCGAATTCATGAACAAGAAAGAGTATGCCAAGGCGCTGCGCTCTGCAATTGCGGCAACGGCGGACGTGAAAAGCGTGCAGGCAAGGGGGCACAAAATAAGCGACGCGATGAAGCTGCCGATTGTGCTTGATGATAGCGTGGAAAAAATTGCGAAGACGAAACAAATGGTAGTTGCGCTTAATGCCATGGGAATAGGGAATGACATAGGGAGGGCGCAGTCGGTTCACAGGAGGACCGGTGTCGGCTCGCGCAAGGGCGGCGGCAAGAGGGCAAGGAGCATTCTTGTTGTCGTTGGCGAAAAATGCCCGATGGCAAAAGCCGCGCGAAACATTGCAGGAGTTGACGTTATCGAGGCAAAGAAGCTGCGTGTTATCGACCTTGCGCCGGGCGCAAAGGGCGGAAGGCTTGCGGCATTCACAAAAAGCGCCCTTGAGGCGATAGGGGCGAGGAAAGACTAGGGGCGCATGGAAGGAAAATGGAAAGTTGGATGCAAAAGAAGCTGATATTCATGGATTCGAAAATATTCAGGAAAAACGCCAAGGCGCCAAACTTCGAGGGGCAGGTGCTGCTCTACCCCATCAGCACGGAAAAGGCAATCGGAATGATTGAGCTGCAGAACAAGCTGGTGTTCGTGGTGCGCAAGGATGCCACGAAGGCGATGATACGCAAGGAGATGGAAACGCTCTTTGGAGTGAAAGTGGCATCAGTGAATACGAAAATAACCCCGCAGGGGGAAAAGCACGCATATATCAAGCTCAAGACAGGAAAGGCGGATGAGATTGCGACGAAACTGAAAATTGTGTAAGTGGTATTTATGACGGCAAAGATGCAAGCGAACGGTTCGGGGCGCCTCCAGGCGCCTTGCGCATGTAAGTGATATTTATGGGCAAATTACTCAAGATGCAACGAAGAGGAAAGGGGCACGGGGCATACCGCGCGCCCAGCCACAGGTACAAGGCTAGGATTAACTTCAGGAATTACGATACAATAGAGAGGGAAGGCGTTATTCGGGGGCAGGTCAGCTCGTTTGTTGACAACCCCGCGCACCACACCCCGCTCATGCAAATCTCATTCACTAACGGGGACGTCACATGGGTGCCTGCTGCTGAAGGCATAGCCATCGGAGATGAAATATACTCCGGAAGCAGGGCTCCGCTTCGCCGCGGAGGCGTTGTTCCGCTCAATAGGATACCGGACGGCTCGTTCGTGTTCAATGTTGAAATGAATCCCGGGGACGGCGGAAAGCTTGCAAGGGCGCCGGGAAACTACGCGGTTGTTTCCGGCAAGGAAAAGAACATGGTATTTGTGAAGATGCCATCGAAGCAGACATTGCCGTTGCAGGGAATTTGCAGGGCGCAAATCGGGATTGCATGCGGAGGCGGGCGGCTGGAAAAGCCGCTCATGAAGGCGGGCAACAACCACTACAAGAAACACGCGCAGAACCGCAAGTGGCCCGTCAACAGGGGCGTGCACATGTGCGCATACACCCATCCGTACGGCGGGAAGCAGCACCACAAGGGAAGGAGCTCCGCGACAAGCAGGGGCGCTCCGCCGGGAAGAAAGGTCGGCAACATAGCCGCCCGCTCCATGGGAAGGAAGAAAGTGAAAATCGGGGAATCCTGAAGCTAGGATGATAACATGGTAAAAATCGAAAAATACCGCGGGATGACGCGCAAAGAGGTCGAGGAGCTGTCAAACGACGACGCCATCGCAATGCTCACATCGAGGGCAAGGCGCGCGGTTAAAAGGGCGCAGAACAAGAATTACAAGTACAAGGCGCTTGTGAAAAAAGTCGCGAAAATAAAGGCGAAAAACCCGTCGAAAGTGATAAAGACGCAGGTGCGCGACGCCGTGATAATGCCGGCGTGGCTTGGCCTCACGTTCGGAATTCACGACGGAAAAACATACAAGAACATCCTGATAACGCTCGACAAGCTCGGATACAGGCTCGGCGACTTTGCGCACTCCACAGGAAGGGTGCTGCACTCCGGGCCGGGCGTCGGGGCAACAAGAGGGTCGAAATTCATTCCGCTCAAGTAAGATGATAATATGGGATACGCATACAAACCCGCAAAAGTTGAGGAGCCAAAGACGGCTTGCGCCAGGGTGGACAATGTCAATGTGTCATGGAAGGACGTTGCCAATGTCTGCGCGAATGTGAGGGGAAGGCGCGCGGATGCGGCGCTTGAATTTTTGAGCGAGGCTGCGGATGGCGAGAGGCCGGTGCGGTATTTCAATTACAACAAAAGGCGCGGGCACGTCGGAAGGCTTGGCGGGAAGAAAGGCGGATGGCCGGTGAAGTCGGCAAGAATAGTGCGCGATGTGCTTGCGAATGCGATTGCAAATGCGGACAGCAGGGGATTGGGCGCGTGCAAGATAGTGCACATACAGGCGAACAAGCAGCTTGTGTACAACAGGATGTCGCCCAAAGGACGGAGAATTCGGCAGGACCTAGAAACTGCGTTTGTGGAGATTGTGCTTCGCGAGATAGCTGGACGGGAAAAAGCAAAGGCAACAACAGCCCAGACGGCGAAAAAAGCGGATGGGAAAAAGGAAGCGAAGGTTGAGGAAGCAAAGAAGGGCGGCGTTGCAAAGAAAGCCGAGGCAAAGGTTGCGGATGAGAAGAAAGATGTGAAGGTTGACGAGGCGAAGAAAGCTGAAGTGAAGAGGGAAGTCAAGGCAGAAGAGAAAGTTGAGGAAGCTAAGAAAGCGGAAGCGAAAAGCGAAGAGAAGGAAATTGATGCTGCGGCAAATGAAAAGAAGGAAGAGGCAAAGAAAGTTGAAACTCCAAAAATTGAGCAGAAGGTGTGATGGTGGGAATTGAGAAAAAATTCATCGAAGAGGCCGTTACGCGCTACCAGGTAAGCAAATTCCTGGAAACCGAGCTTGACAGGGCCGGATTTACAGGGGTGGACATACAGCGCACGCCCATGGTTACAAGGATTGCGGTTGAAGTCACGAATCCCGGAAGGGTGATTGGGAAGAAAGGCAAATCGATTAGGGATTTGACAGATGCCATTTCATCCGAATTCCACATGGAAAACCCCCAAATTTCGGTGGTGCAGTCCAACAACCCCGAGCTTGAGCCGAGGCTTGTGGCAAAGAAGGTGTGCAGGCTCATTGAGATGGGCAAGAAAGTGAGGGCGATTCTGCACTCCGCGCTGCGCGACATCATGGCGCAAGGTGCGCTGGGCGCGGAAATTGTCGCCGCGGGGAAAATTGCGGCAAAGGGAGGCAGGAGCAAGGTGCTCCGGGTATTCGCAGGCTATATTCCAAAAGCGGGCGAGCCGGCAAGGCTTGTTGCGCGCGACCATGTCACGGCCTACCCCAAATCGGGGGCAATCGGAGTGCTTGTGCGCATCGTGCTTCCGGGCACGCAGTTCCCGGACAAGAAAGCTGGGAAGAAGGTTGAAATCCCAAACATCATTGCGCAGGCGCAGGATGTCATGGATACGCCGAACCGGGGAAGCGAGGATGAGGAGAAGGACAAGCTCAAGGGGGCGACAGCGCCGCCGAAAAGGAGGCCGCAGAGAAGGTAAATGCGATGATGAAACTCATGGCAAAGGACGCGGGGCGCCCCCGAGGGCGCGCTGTTCCTGGCGGATAAGATTGGGATATTTATGGCAGTCATCAGGAAAAAAGAACTTGCGGCAATGGCGCCTATCCAGGTAGTTGCAAAACTGTCCGAAGTGCGCACCGAGCTTTACCGCGAGCTTGGCCTTGTGAAGTCTGGCGGAAGGGCGCAGAATCCCGGAAGGATTGGCGAACTAAAGCGCACGATTGCAAGGCTGTGCACACTGATAGCGAAAAATTCCAATGTCAAAAATATCACGCTTGCGGCCAAAAAAGCCGAAGAAACGAAATCCGGGCCAGCAAAAGTTGGTGCGGTAGAGGTGAAAAAGAGTGCGTGACATCTGCCCAAAATGCGGCCTCCTGAAGGAGATCTGCGCCTGCGACGTTCTTGAAAAGGAGGACGTGCAGAAAATCAAGGTATATGCAACCAAGAACAAGTTTCGGAAACTTGTTACCATTGTCGAGGGCCTGGAAGGGGAAAAGCTTGAGGAATGCGCAAGCGAACTCAAGCGCAAACTCGCCTGCGGCGGGACGGCCAAGGAAGGGCTCGTCGTGCTGCAGGGGGACCATACGAAGAAGGCAAGAGGCCTTCTTGTGGCGATGGGATACCCGCAGGAAAGCATCACCGTGGTGATGGGCGTGAAAAGATGATTGGCGCCCTGGTCGGCAGGAAAATCAGGGTGCTGTCCGCTCCAAACCCGCTGCATGCGGGGATATGGGGCGAAGTGGAGGATGAAACGCAAAAAATGCTGGTGATTCGGTCTGATGGGAAGGCGCGCATGGTGCCAAAAATCGGCGCCGTGTTCCTTGTTGAGGAAAACAAGGCATGGAAAAAAGTGGATGGCGCGAAAATAATCGGAAAATTGGAGGACCGGTCGAAAAAATGAATGAAGAGGGAAGAAAAAGCGATGGATGGAAAAAGATGCGATGGTAAAAACATGGCGGAATGCGAAGGAAAAAGATGCGATGAAAAAATTATGGTGGAATGCACACGAACGGGCGCCTCCAGGCGCACGGGCGGATGCTAGCATGGATAGTTGATTGTTATGGTGGAATGCAACGACGAAAAATGCCCGGTGCACGGGTCAATCTCAACTCGCGGTTTCCGCATTGTGGGCAATGTGGTTTCCGCCCGCGGCAAGCGCACGGCCATCATTGAGCGCGAAGCCATGAGGCACATCAGGAAATACGCAAGGTATGCCCGCGGAAAATCCAGGATTGCGGCGCACAACCCCGACTGCATGGGCGCGCAAATCGGCGACGCCGTGCAGGTCGAGGAATGCCGCAAGATTTCGAAAACCAAGGCGTGGGTTGTCACCAAGATAGTGGAGAAGGGCCATGGATATTTGGAAGAGGGGCAGGCAAAGGCGCGCGATGCCAAGCAGGTGCACCGCAAAGAAGAGCTTGCGGCAAAGGATGAAACAAAGGCGGATGCAGCCAAGGGAGTGGGAGCATGAAAGGTCTTGGATCAAGAATAACAAAAGGCCTGCAGACCGGCTCCCTAGTGGTATGCTCGGACAACTCAGGCGCCAAGATGGTGCAGATTATCGGCGTGAAGGGCGCAAAGAGCAAGCACGCCATGTACCCCAAAATCGGGATTTCGGACATAGTCACTGTCGCGGTGAAGAAAGGGACCGCGGCCATGAAGAAGAAAGTGCTGAAGGCGGCGGTGGTGCGCCAGAGGCAGTCTTTCCGCAGGCCCAATGGCATGAGGATTTGCTTCGAGGACAACGCGGTTGTGATAATCGACGACGCCGGATTGCCGGTCGGCACTGAAATCAAGGGAGTGGTGGCGCGCGAAGTCGCGGACAGGTTCCCGAAAGTGGCGGCAATCGCAGTGGCGGTAGTGTAAGAGGTTGATATGATAGCGAACGTGCAGCAAAAATCCGGGCGCCTCCAGGCGCACGCGGTTATGCAGCAGTGTAATGTGATGTTTATGATTTCGTCAATACAGCCAAGGAAGCAGCGGAAATTCCGCGCGCAGGCGCCCCTGCACTCGCGCAGGAAATTCATGCACGTGCACGTTTCCAAGGAATTGAGGAAAAAACTGGGGATAAAGAGGCGCGCGGTTCTGCTGCACAAGGGCGACAAGGTGCGCCTGCGAAAAGGCGACCATTCCGGCAAGAGCGGCAATGTCATGGAAGTGGATTACGTTAATCTGAAGGTGTATGTGGAGGGGATTTCCACAAAGAAGGCGAGGGGCACGGAAAAGCTTCTGGCGCTCCAGCCTGCCAACCTCGAAATCATCGAGGGGGATTTTGCCCTAAAAGACAGGGCAAAGGCGCTTTCGCGCACTGTAAAAATGAGTTGATGTTATGGCTAAACGAGGAGGCTCCAACCATTATGTAAGGCTGCGCTTGCCGCGCAACCTTCCGCTGTCCGACCGCAAGGGAGGGAGCAAATGGCTGCTTGCCCCAAGCCCCGGCAGGCACAAGAAAGAGCAGTCGGTATCAGTCGGGGTGCTATTGCGCGACGTGCTCGGATTCGCATCCGACCTCAAGGAGGCAAAAAGGGTGCTGAACGAGGGCTCGGTGCTGCTGGATGGCAAACCCGCCAAAGACGTGCGCGCATCGGTTGGCATGATGGACATAATTTCAATTCCAAAGAAAGGGAAGGCATACAGGATGCAGATTGTGAACGGCAGGATTGCGCCAAAGGAAATCAGCGCAGGCGCGGCCAAGCTGAAATTGTGCAAGGTGGTGGGCAAGCAGTCCGTGAAGGGCGGCAAGACCACGGTTTCCATGCACGATGGCAGGACAATGGCCGCTGACAACAACGTGAAGGTGGGCGCAACGCTTCGGATGGAGCTCCCGCAATTCAAGCTCAAGGACATGCTTCCGCTTGCCCCGGGAGGGAAATGCCTGGTGATGCGGGGAAAGCACGCGGGAGAAATCGCGGTGCTTGAGAAAATCATAGAAAGGACAGGCTCGCTGGGCTCGGAGGCGCAGCTGCGCTCCGGCAAGGAGCCTTTCATCACGGTCACGAAGTATTTGTTTGTAGTTGACAATGAATTCGAATGAAAAATGACGAAATGAATATGCTTGAAATGGTGTTTATGGAATTGAAGCGAACGGGCGGGCGCGAAAGCGGACTGCGCGTTCGGATAAAATGGTGTTTATGGAATTGAAGCGAACGGGCGGGCGCGAAAGCGGGCTGCGTGTTTGAATAAAATGGTGTTTATGATGGCAGAAAATCCGATGAGGGCAGTGGTCGTGGACAAGGTCACGCTCAACATCGGGGTTGGGCAAGCCGGCGAAGAGCTGGAGAATGCCAAGACGCTACTCTCAAGGCTGAGCGGAAAGAAGGCGGTGCAGACGCTGGCAAGGGTGCGCAACCCGGTTTTCAAGATAAAGAAGGGCGACCCCATTGGCGCGAAAGTGACGCTTCGGGGCAAGGACGCAATCGCATTCCTCAAGAGGGCGCTGCACGTGAAGGATAACAAATTGTCATCGCGCAGTTTCGACCGCGAGGGCAATTTCTCCTTCGGCGTGCCGGAGTATATCGAGCTTCCTGACGCAAAGTACGACCCGAAAATCGGAATCATCGGGTTTGACGTGTGCGTGACATTGAGGCGCAAAGGAGGATGGAGGAACCAAAGGAGGCGCAGGGCCGCCTCGCAGATTTCCCCCAAGCACAGGGTAGGCAAGGATGATGGAGTGGCTTTCGCGCAGGAACACCTGGGCGTGAGCGTGTCGTAAAATTAAGGTGATATGTTGGCAGTGAAGAAAAAAGGGGGCGTTCCGCAGGAGTACCGATTCAAGGGAAAGGGCAAGCGCAAGTGCCGATTCTGCGGCAACGCGCGCGGCATGATCCGCTCGTTCGGGCTCACGACATGCAGGCGCTGCTTCCGCGAAGTCGGGGAGCGCATCGGTTTTCGGAAATATTGAGATGGTTTGATGGCAACTAAAGACACACTCGCAGACGCTCTTAACACGATTAAGACGCACGAAGTAACCGGCAAGACGGAATGCGACGTCCGCCCCTCCAAAATCGTGAGGGAGACGCTCAAAATCCTGCAGGCCAAGGGTTTCATCGGCGACTTCGAATACGTGGACGAGGGCAACACCGGGCACTTCAAGATAAAGCTGCTTGGAAAGGTGAACCGCTGCGGGGCGATAAAGCCCCGCTTTGCCGTGAAGAAGGACCAGTGGTCGGACTGGGAGCAAAGGTACATCCCCGGAGTGGGATTCGGCCTGCTCGTGGTGTCAACTCCGCAGGGGCTGATGACGAATGAAGAGGCGAAGATGAGGAACCTGGGCGGAAGGCTCATTGCGTTCGTATACTAATGTGGTTGAAATGGCAACAATTCCGGATGGAGTGGACGTAAAACTGACGGGAAGCACCCTCGAGGCCAGCGGGCCAAAGGGCAAGGGCAGCCGCACTTTCAGCATGAGGGGCGTGAAAATCTCGATGGACGGCAAGGAAATCAAGGTGGAAGGCCCGATGATGATGGCAAACACCGTCGAAGCCCATATCCGGAACATTTTGAAAGGGTGCAAGGAAGGGTACAGCCGCAAGCTGAAAATAATTTACGCCCATTTCCCGATTGCAATCGAAATCAAGGGAAGGGAAATGATGATAAAGAACTTTATCGGCGAGAAGCAGCCGCGCAGGGCGAAAATCTGCGGGGACGTGAAAGTTGAATCCAAGGGCACGGAAATGACGGTAACCGGCGCGTCAATCGAGGATGTCGGGCAGACGATTGCCAACATCCGCACAGCGACGAAAATCAAGAAAAGGGACAGCAGGATATTCCAGGACGGGATTTACCCGGTTGAGGGCTGAAATATGAGTGCGAGCGAACGATTGGCACCCGAAATCCAAAAATCGGAGGGGAGCATCGATTCGGTTGAGAGTTGAAGTTTATGGTAACAAAACGCGAAGCGAATAAAAAACACCCCCAGTTCCTAAGGCCAAATTACGGGAGGAAAAGCAGGGAGCGCATCGGCCTTGCATGGAGGCGCCCCCGCGGCATTGACAACAAGAAGAGGACGAAAATCGCGTACATGGGCGCAAGCCCCAACATTGGCTACGGCACGCCGGCATCGGTGCGCCACCTGCACCCCACGGGAAGGAAAGAGGTGCTCGTGCACAACATGGAACAGATGAAGACGGCGATAGCTGCAGATGTGACTGGCGCGAAATATGCAATTAGGATTTCAGCCGGAGTGGGGAAGAGGAAGAAAACGGAATTGATGGCAGTGGCAATAAATGCAAAAGCCTTTGTGCTCAATCCGAAAATTTGAATTGCAAAGCGGTATGGAAATTTGAATGAAACGTGATAATTATGTCGAATACAATACGAAGAATCGCATCATCCCTGCTCAAGGCCGGGGAATCCAGGATTTGGATTGACCCCGAAAGCGCGCAGAGGGTGAAGGATGCGCTTACCCGCGATGACGTGCGCAAGCTTATAGCCGACGGGATTGTCAGGGCAAAGCCCACCATGGGGACAAGCCGCCTGCGAGGAAGGGAGAAGCAGGAGGGCAAACGGAAGGGAAGGCACCGCGGGATGGGAAGCCGCAAAGGCACTGCAAAAGCCAGGATGCCCCAAAAGAAGCAGTGGATGGCGCGCGTGAGGCTGCAAAGGAAAATATTGGCGGCGCTGCGGGATGGCAAAAAGATAGAGACGGGCGCGTCGCGCAAGGTGTACAGCATGATAAAGGGCGGGGCTTTCAAGGGGAAGGCGACGCTGCTTGCATACCTTAAGGAAAACAAGCTTATCAAGGGTTGAACAAGATGGCAAAAGCAACAGGTGCAACATACAAGGTGGCATACAGGCGCAGGCGCGCTAACCTCACCAATTACCTGAAGAGGCTTGGGATGATAAGGGGGGAGACGCCAAGGCTCGTGGTGCGAAAAAGCGGAAGGCACATCCTTGTGCAGGTAATCAAGTTCTCGCCCGAGGGGGACAAGGTGGTTGCGCTTGCGCACTCATCCGAATTAACGCAGCACGGCTGGATGCCCCAGAGCAACGCGCCCACGGCATACCTTGTTGGCATGCTTGCCGGCGAGAAGGCAAAGAAAGCCGGCGAGAAGGGCGTGCACCTTGACATCGGGATGAGCACCCCGACATCGGGCAACATCGGATTTGCAGCCGCACTTGGGGCAAAAGACGCAGGGTTGGAATGCCCGCTCGATATGAAAATTGACATGGGCAGGGTGTCGGGCAAGCACATCGCGGATTACGCTGCCAAGCTTAAGGGAGAGGATGCGGGCAAATTCGCAAGGCAGTTCTCCAAATACATGAAGGCCAGCATAGACGTTACGCAGCTTCCGAAGCTGTTCGAGGGCGTGAAGGCGAAAATCAAATAGGTGAATATGGATTGTACGTGAAAGCGAAGCTGGGGCGAACGGCGCGAGCCGATGTTCCGGTGCGATGTTTTTGCGGTTGATTAGGTGATTATGGATTGTGCGTGAAAGCGAACCTGGGGCGAACGGCGCGG
>Ga0082335_1002331_pt1 | contig 35973 bp, 35 predicted proteins | sample Subgrocontami58m_FD_72375 | JGI IMG/M metagenome (GOLD analysis project Ga0082335, IMG submission 72375) | Subsurface groundwater microbial communities from S. Glens Falls, New York, USA - GMW37 contaminated, 5.8 m (SPADES assembly) (version 2) ... | reverse complement strand
CAAGGCCTATGCCATGACGGGTTGGCGCCTGGGGTACGGGGTGATGCCGGTGCCCCTGGCGGAGGCGGTCAGCCGTCTCATGGTGAACAGCAACTCTTGCACTGCCTCCTTCACCCAGATTGCCGGCCTTGCGGCCCTGGAGGGGGACCAACGGGATTCGCTGGCCATGGTGGAGGCGTTCCGGCGCCGCCGAGACCTGGTCGTCGCCGGATTGAACGCCATCCCGGGCGTGTCATGTCGTACGCCAGCCGGAGCGTTCTACGCCTTTCCCAACGTCACCGCCTTCGGCCGGCCGGCCCAGGTCATCGCCGATCACCTGCTGCAGGATGCCGGCGTGGCCGTCCTGGCGGGAACCGGGTTTGGCCAGTACGGGGAGGGGTACTTGCGGCTGTCGTACGCGGCGTCCGAGGCGCGGCTTTCGCAGGCCCTGGATCGGATGGTGGCGTGCCTGGCACGCTTGGGTTGAGGATGCGGTCAAATTCGTTCGGCAGGTCGGCTGGTCGGCAGGTCGGGGGTACGGGAACAGCCGAATCCGCCAGAGGCGGAAACGCTCGAACGCTCTTAGGCGGAACGGTCGCCGCCTCCTCGCGTGACCGTCCAGCGTTGGACCCTGGGCAGCAACAGGAGGGCTGGCCAGGCCAGGAAGAAGGTCAGGGTGAAGTAGGCGGCGTACCCGAATCCCTCGGTCGCCCATCCCGAGAAGGTCCCGGCCACGACCCGGGTGAGGCCGAAGAGCGCGCTGAGGAGCGCATACTGGGTGGCGGCGTGGGCCTTGTCGCAGATGCTCATGAGAAACGCCAGGAACGGCGCCGTACCCAGACCGCCGCAGAAAGATTCCACGATCGAGGATGCGTACATGAGGGGCGTCGAAGGGGGAAGGGCGGCAGCCGCGGCGTAGACCAGGTTCGAGGCCGCCTGGGCGATGCCCAGCACCCAGAGCGCACGGAAGATTCCCCAGCGGGCGGTGAGGCTTCCGCCCAGGAGGGCGCCAAAGATCGTGGCGATCACCCCCAGGGTACCGGGGACGGCGCCGATCTCGAGCGGTGTGAAATGCCGGTCCACCCAGAACGGGCGGACCATGGGGCCAAGCGACATGTCTCCCAGCTTGAACGTCAGGACGAACAGCATGACGGCGAAGAAGCCGGGATGGCCGAAGAACTGTTCCAGCGGTGTCCAGACCGCCCGCTCCAGGGCGCTGGCCCCTGCAGCCGCCACCCCGACAGGCTGAGGCGCAGCATGCGGCATGCGGCACGAGAGCAGGCAGGAGGTGGCCACCACGATCGCCGCGGCCCCGAACGCGGCTGGCCAGCCGATCAGGCCCGCCAGCGCCACGAACAGGCCGCCGGCGCAGATGAGGGCAACGCGGTAGGCGGTCACCCGGATGCCGTTCGCCGGCCCCATCTCCGCCTCGTCCAGCAGCTCGATAGTGTAGGCGTCGATGGCGATATCCTGTGTGGCCGAGCAGACGGCGAGGGCCAGGAGCGTCGCCCAGGCGACGCCGCCCACGCGCGAGGGATCGAGGGCAGGGAGGGTCAGGAGGCCGAGGGTGATGAGGAGTTGACATCCCACCACCCAGGTGCGCCGTCGCCCCCACAGATCCACGGCAGGTGCCCACAGAAACTTCAGCGTCCAGGGCAGTCCCACCAGGCTCAGAAGGCCGATGTCGGCGAGGCGGACCCCGTGAAACCGGAAGAAAAGGGGCAGGGCGTCATTCAGGATGCCGAAGGGGAATCCCTCGACGAAATACAGCACGGCCACCCAGGTGAGCTTCGTCGTCGTCTTCACGCGCCCTCGCCGCTGTGGCTCGCCGTCCGTCGCAGGAAATGTTCGTCGATGTCCGATCGTTGGCAGGCCCCTTATAGTCCGGTCGCCGCCAGCCTGTCAAATCGCCCGGAGGTGCCCAGAGCATGAGGTCCGGCGTTCCCGGTGCCTCCCCGAGGCGGAGTCGCTCCATCTGGATCGTTGCCCTGCTTCTCCTGACGCTGGCTTCCCAGGCGGCAGGAGCCTTCCGGCTCATCGGCCTGGCCATCGAGGATTCCGCCACGCGCGAGGTGGTCGAGCGGTACACCCTGGCGCGCCAGTTGAAGCCGGTCCGGTTCATCGGCACCCTCAAGACGACCGACTGGATGATGGACCGGCCCCCCTTTGCCGCCACCCTGGCGCGGCACCTCCACCCACCGATGGAGCGTTATCACATCACCGACAAGGGAAACGGGCTCTACGAGGTGGATGATCTGGGGGCGTTGCGGGGAAGCGTCCGCCTGATTGCCCGGGGGCCGGAGCGCCGGGTCTATTTCGTCGAGGGCCAGTTCCGGTCCCTGGCCCACCTGCTGAAGCTGTCGGGCAGCATGGTGTTCACGCTGGAGTACCGGGAGCGCTGGGAGGGCAACGAATCCTACGTGGAGGTGGACCCGCAGCTCTTCCTCCGCCTGGACAACATCGTGGCGCACGGCATCCTGAAGGTCCTGGCCCCCCTGCTGCACGGGATCATCGATCGCCGCGTGGGGAACCTGACGGCGGCGGCCCAGATCGTCAGCCAGCGCCTGACCAAGGATCCCGGGGGGCTGTACCAGGAGATCCAGACGTGGCCCGACGTCCGGCCCGAGGAATTGGACGAGTACCGCCGTGCCTTCCGCACCGATGAGGAGGGCGGATGACAGGCCTGTCGATCCCGACGCTCTTCTGCCTCGGATTTGAGGGAATCACGCTGCCCGACCACCTCCGTCCGCTCTTGGACGCGGGTCTCGGCGGCGTGATCCTGTTCCGCCGCAATCTCCGGGACCTGGAGCAGATCTGCCGCCTGACGGCCGGGCTGCATGCGGCAGCCCCGGGTCCCCTGCTCGTCGGCGTGGACCAGGAAGGAGGCCGGGTCACGCGGCTGCCCGAACCGTTCCTCGCCCCGCCGCCGGCGGCCATCCTGGGGGGCCTGGACGATGCGATCCTCACGCGGGATCTGGCCCGCGCCGTGGGACGCGAGCTTCGAGCCGCGGGGTTCACCTGGAATCTCGCGCCCGTCCTGGACGTCCACACCAACCCCGCCAATCCCATCATCGGCGACCGCGCCTTCAGCCACGACCCCGAGCGCGTGGCCCGTCTGGGCGTGGCCGCCATCCAGGGATTCACGGAGGTCGGCGTCCTGGCCACCGCGAAGCACTTCCCGGGTCACGGCGAGACGACCTCGGACTCCCACCTGACGCTACCAGAGAGCCCGCAGCCGAACGCGCGCTGGCGCGCCGTGGAATTCGTCCCCTTTCGTCGGGCAATCCAGGCCGGCGTGCCGGTGGTAATGGTGGCCCACCTCTCCTGCCCGGCCCTGGACCGGGAGGCGCCCAGCAGCTTGTCCCGCACGGTCATCACCGAGATCCTGCGGACGGAATTGGGGTTTGATGGTGTGGTGGCGAGCGACGATCTGGAGATGGCGGCCATCGCCGCCCGGTTCGACATCGGGGAGGCCGCCGTTCGCTTCCTCGAGGCCGGCGGTGACCTGGTCCTCATCTGTCACGATGCCACGCGCCAGCGGGCAGCCATGGGGGCCGTGGAGGCCGCCCTGCGGACGGGCCGGTTGTCCGAGGCCCAACTGGCGGCATCACTGGATCGGATCGCGCGCCTGCGTCAACGGCTGGGGGTGAACCGGATGTCGGTGGACGGGGACGCGGCGCGCACCATCGTGGGTGCGCCCGAGCATCGGCAGTTGGTCCAGACGATCCTGGCAGCCACGGAACGTGTCCGATGAGTCCCGAAATGAATCTCGCGGAGAAGACGGTACTGGTGGTGGATGACGATCTGCCCATGCGGGAAGGTCTGGCGGACCTGCTCCGCCACCAGGGATACCGGGTTTTGACGGCCGCCGATGGGGAGGAGGGTTTCCAGGCTGTCCAGGCACAGAGGCCGGACCTGGTCGTCCTCGACGTAGTCATGCCCAAGCTCGACGGATTCCGCGTGGCAACCATGATCAAAGGGGATCCGACCCTGCGACATATCCCCGTCATCCTCTATAGTGGGCACGTGGAGGAGAGCTTCGCCATCCGGGCCTACGAGACGCAGGCGGAGTACTTCGTGACGAAGGCGGGCGACCTCCGGCCGATCCTGAAGGCGATTCGGGATCTCCTCGAGGGTACACCGCCGTAATTCGGTGAGGCCGCTGGCCAGGCGCCTGGGCATCGGCCGGCGAACCCTCTATGCGAAGGCCGCCAAATACGGCCTCCGGCTCGCCCCGGATCCCGAGCAGGGATAGCCAGCCGCGACCGCTCGCTCGCTGTGCCGTCCCGGCTCACTCGCCCCTGGCGACCCCGCACCAGAGTGTGTCAGACCGGAACAGCCCGCTCGGATTTTCCCGGGGTGCGGGCACACCTCCGGGGCGCCACGCCCCTGGCTGGTTCTCCGCAGCCCCTGTAACACCCTGAATCTCGCCGCCGAACTGTCCCGCCCCCCAGGCCGCGCTGGCCGGGGTCGAGCGCGCCAGTCGCCTGGGCACGGGAGTCGCATGCTGTGTCCCGGGACGCCTGTTCACTGGGTCAGCCGGTATCCTCCACAACATCGGGGTACCGCCGTGGCAGCCAACCTGCCCGAGTGTCAGACAGAGGCCGGAATGATCCTCCGCCAGGAATGCAATACAGGTCAGTGTTTTCATGGGTTGGAGGGTCTGTCAAGGAATGGCCCGTCACTTGCTTGTTTGTACGGCAGGTAAGGTCTGCCCACCGGATTTATCTCACGGCGGCCGGCCCTGGAGGCGGAAGGTATGCAGAGGAAGCGCGGCGACCGACACCCCCCCGGCATCACCGTGATCGAGCTGACCATCGCGGTGAGCATCCTGGGGATCCTGGCGGCCATCGCCATCCCCCAGCTCGTGGGGGGCATCCAGCGCTCTGGGGTGGATGGGGCCTCTCGGCGCCTCGCCGAGGACATCCGGCTCGCCCAGAGTAGCGCCATCACACGGGGGGCCCAGGCCCGGGTCCTCGCCTTCGACGCGTCGGGGGCGGCCCCATACCCGGGAGGCACGGCGGTGAGCGATGCCACCAAGGCGAACAGCTACCGGCTGGAGATCCGGACCGGGGCGACCGCCGCGTGGCCCACCTTGAGCGACACCCCCGGCACCAACGCGAATGTCCTCACGGCCTGGCAGGATCTCGGCAGCCAGTACCGGGGGGTGGCCGTGACCACGGGGAACACCCTGCTCTTCAACTCCCAGGGCTTCCTGGTCAACAGCGCGGTGAGCTTGAGTATCGGCCTCCAGGGCTCCGGGGGCACCAAGACCGTCGCCACCAGCGTCATCGGGAAGGCCACGATCCAATGAGGCAGCGCGCGGGCTTCACCCTGGCCGAAGTCCTGGTGGCCGCTACCATCCTGGTGGTGGCCCTCCTGGGGATCGCGGCCGTCCTGCCCACGGCCGACATGAGCCTCCACCAGGCCGGGCAGATCTCCAAGGCGGTGGCCCTCACCCAGGAGATGATCGAGATGGTCAAGAACGACCCCTTCAGCCAGCTCAGCCTCTACAACGGCCCACTGGGGACCGGGGTGGACACCCGGAGCACGGCCACCTACCCCGTGGACGATCCCACCATCCCCATCCCCGGGGACGCGGGGAACTTCATGGGGGGGAGCAACGTGACCAAGTGGGCGAACGACATCGCCCTCTACCTCGTCACCGGGGCGGGGATCACCGGGGGGTATGGGACCATCACCGTGAGCACGGTCGCCACCGATGGGACCGGCGCCCCCATCCTCCGGAAGATCTCCGTGGTCGTCAACTGGACCGATGCGGGGCGGCCCTACCAGGTCACGCTCCAGACCCTCGCCTCGGCCATCTGAAGGAGCCCAGCCCCCATGCCCCTCCGCTCCCCTGCTCCTCAGCACCGCGGTGGCCCCCCCGGCTTCAGCCTCCTGGAGGCCCTCGTCACGAGCGCCATCTTCCTCATCGTGCTCTACGGGGTTTACCTCGTCTACGACGTGGGGCAGGCCAACTACACGAGCAGCAGCCGGAAGTGGGACGTCCAGTCCCAGGCCCGGGTCGCCCTCGAGCGGATGGGGCGGGAGGTCCGGACGGCCGGGTACGCGAACCCCAAGGTGAGCGACCCGGTGGTCATCGCGACCAACGACGCCTTCAGCTTCCACGCCGATCTGGACGGGAGCGGGGCCACCTACGTCACCTACAGCCGCCGGGACTGCACCGGGACCGTGACCACGACCCTGTACCGGAACGTCTCGACCGCCACCTTCTGCGGGGGGGAGCCCTTCGTGGAGGGGGTGAGCGCCCTCACCTTCACCTACTACGAGCTGAACAACGTCCCCCTCCCCTACCCCCTCACCAGCACCTACACGCTCGACAGCCAGGGGGCGGTGACGGGGACGGCGACCCCCACGACCCCGGCCGCGGGCGGCCAGCGGAACCGCGTCCGGCAGGTGAAGATCGCCCTGACCATCCAGCAGCAGATTGGGACCACGGTGATCCCCTTCACCGCCACGACGGATGTGGCGCTCCGGAACCTCCTCCCATGACCGGGGCGCCGAGAGACGATGGAGGCTGATATGCAGAAGAGACAAATCCTGTGCAGCAAGGGCCCGCAGCGGACCCCCCGGGGGGCCCCGGGGGTGGTCCTGGTGATCACGGTGCTCCTCGTCGGGCTCCTCCTCACCATGGGGCTCACCCTGATCAACCTGGCTTCCTCCGACTACCAGATCGCCAACAACGAGTCCCGGAGCATCCAGGCCCTCTTCAACGCCGATGCCGGCACCGAGGAGGCCAAGATGCGGCTCAGCCCGAACGCCCCCGGGGGCGTGTACAATGCCACCACGAACCCCTCGGGGAAGGGCATCCCCGTGGGGACGAGCGCGGACTGGCGGGCCTACCTCCTCTCCGGCCACACCCAGGCGGAGATCCAGGGGGGCCTGGATGCGAACTACGCCAAGGCCGCCCCCGCCTACACCGCGAATGAGGGGACGAGTAACTACGCCTACTACACCAGCGTCCAGACCGGCTTGGGCACCATCCCCTGGGGCTGGGCCCGCATCCAGCACAAGTTCAACGCGACGGGCAACATCCTCTACCAGGACGCCGTCACCGGGGCGGAGACCACCAGCGCCTCCCAGGTGGTGAGCGGGACCACGGTCTACAACCCCCCCCTCATCGTGGTGACCGCCGAGGGGATCCAGGGGAGCGTCCGCCGGATGATCAGCATGGAGTACCAGCCCATCGTGAGCACGACGACCAGCACCAACACGGTGACCACCGACCCCTTCAGTGACGCCGCCCACGGCAGCGGCCCCGTCACCCTCACGGGCAACGCCACCACCGACAGCTACGACTCCCGCCTGGGGGCCTACAACGTGAGCGGGAACCGGGGGACCAACGGGGACGTCAGCACGGATTCCACGGCCGTGGCCGCGGTCACCCTCGGCTCCAACAACTCGATCAACGGCAGCGTCCTGATCGGCCCGGGGGGGAACACCACGACCGGCGTGGTGAACGCGGGCGGCACCATCACGGGGACCACCTCCACGGAGCCCAGCACCTGGAACCTCCCCCTCTCCAGCATCCCCACGGGGGTGAGCAACCAGGGCCCCCTGTCCATCTCGGGCAACACGGTCCGGACGTTCAGCGAGGGGACCTACTGGTTCTCCTCCCTCAGCATCTCGGGTAATGGCCGCCTGGTGACCACCGGGGCGGTGAAGATCTACGTGACGGGCGCCATCAACATCAGCGGCAACGGGGTGGGCACCGCGGGGAATCTCCCGACCAACCTCCTGGTCTACGGGACCGTGGACCCCACCAACAGCGCCAACAAGACCACCAGCGTGGCCGTCACGGGCAACGGGAACTTCTACGGGGCCATCTACGCCCCCCAGGCGAGCATCACGGTCACGGGCAACGGGGCGGTCTACGGGGCCCTCACCGGCAGCAGCGTGTCCTTCAGCGGCAACGGCGGCCTCCACTACGACGATGCGTTGGGGAACCTCGGCCGCTACGTCACCACCACGACCTCCACCACCTACACGACCACCGGCTTCACCCGCTACTCCTGGCGGGAGATCGCATTCTAGGCGGACGCGCCGGGCCCCGGACGATCATCCGGGGTCCCGAAATTGGTCCCATCCACGACGCTGGCAGGGTCCCTTGGCGACCCTGCCAGCGTTGCTTTTTGCACGTCTGGTGTCGGTCTTGATGAGGTAACGCAGGTCTTCCGGGAGGATCGAAGGGAGCAGTCAGCCATCAGCCCCGCGCCTGCTCGGCGGCGGCAACCAGGGCCCGGAACAGCGCCAGGTGCTCGGGATGATCCTGATACATCCGCTCCGGGTGCCACTGCACCGCCACCAGGAACGGACGGTCGGGCTGCTCCAGGCCCTCGACGATGCCGTCCTCCACGCTCTCGGCCGTGAGGCGAAAGCCGGGGGCGAGGTCCTTGACGAACTGGTGGTGGGTGCTGGTGACCCGGGACTCGGCAACGCCCATGATGGCGTGCAGGCGGGTGCCCGGCAGGACGCGGACGGCATGGATCAGCTTCCGCCGGTCCTCGCCCCGTGCCGCGTGAAGCAGTGAGGTCCCCGGCCGGCAGCCGATGTCCTGGTACAGCGTCCCCCCGGCCGCGACGTTGAGGACCTGGAGCCCCCGGCAAATTCCCAGGACCGGCGTCCGCCGCGCCAGGGCCGCCCGGGCCAGGTGGATCTCGAAGAGGTCGCGCTCGCGATCCGGCTCATGGCAGCGCTCATCGGCCGACTCGCCGTAATAGGCCGGGGCCACGTCTCCGCCGCCAGTGAAGACGAGCCCATCCACGGCAGCCAGGCAGTCCGCGATCAGCTCGGGATCGTCATCGGCGATCGGCAGGATGATGGAGAGGCCACCCGCCGTTCGGATGGCGCCAACGTACGTCTCACGAACCGCCGCCCAGCGCTCCAGCCGGTCTGAATCGTCCCGGAGCCAGGACGTGATGCCGATGCGGGGGCGCATCACTTCTTCCTCAAAAGCGTTCGGCTGTTCGGTAGTTCGGTGGTTCGATTGTTCCCGGATCCCGAGTACCACCGAACAACCGAACACTCGAACGCCCGAACGCTGTTAGCGTTTCGTGACGATCCGTCCCGCCCGGACCCCCGTGTGTTCCCCGGCCTCCACCGTCACCACCCCATTCACCAGGACCGTGTGGACCCCCACAGGATATCGGATCGGCTCCTCGTAAGTCGCACTGTCCTGTACCCGATCCGGATCGAAGAGGACGATGTCGGCTATGGAGCCCGGCCGGATCCACCCGCGGTCCGCGAGGCCCATGCGCCGGCAGGGATCGGACGTCATCTTCCGGATGGCGGTGGACAGGTCGAACAGGTGCTCCTCCCGCACGTAATGGCCCAGGATGCGGGCAAACGTCCCGAAGGTTCGCGGGTGCGGGCGTCCCGTGGACAGCGGCCCGTAGTGCGCGCGACAGCCCGAATCGGATCCGATCATCACGTACGGCTTGCGCAGGATGGCCCGCAGGTTCTCCTCGCTCATGGTAAAGTAGATGGCGTCCACCTGGGTCTTCTCCTCGTGGAGGAGGTCCAGGACGAACCCCAGCGTGTCCTGCCCTGCCAGCTGCGCGGCGGCGTCCACCCGGAGGCCCAGGTAGCGACGATTCTGCGGCAGGGTGACCTCGGAGATCATCACCTGGCTCCAGTCCCGGGCGTTCGGCCCCTCGCCGATCTCCTGCCGGATGCGTGTGCGGACAGCCGGATCCTTGAGGCGATCCGTCTGCTCCGCTTTGTTCCCCTCGATGGCCCAGCGGGGCAGCGCCGCCTGGAGCCCGGTGTTCGCCGCCGTGTACGGGTACCGGTCGGCCGTCACGTCCACGCCGCGCCGCTGCGCCGACTCAATCAACTCGAAGGCCTGCGGAAGCTTCTCCCAGTTCCGCTCGCCGTAGGTCTTCAGGTGGGAGATCTGGAGCGGGGTCCGTCCAGCCTCGGCCGCGGCGATGACCTCTTGGATGGCTTCCAGGAGACCGTCTCCCTCGCTCCGCATGTGGGTGGCCAGGATCCCGCCCTTGCGTCCCGCGACGGCGGTGAGGGTCGCCAGTTCCTCCGCCGACGAGAAACAGGCCGGGGCATAGACCAGCCCCGTGGAGAGGCCCAGCGCCCCCTCGTCCATGCCGCGCTCGAGGGCCGCGACCATGACCTGCAATTCCTCCGCCGTGGGAGCGCGGTTCGCTCCCCCCATGGCGGACCCGCGAAGCGTGTTGTGGCCGACCAGGAGGCCGAAGTTGATGGAGATCCCCGTGTCCAGGAGCCGGCGGAAGTAGGCGCCGATGTCTCGCCAGGGGTGATCCAGGCCGAACACCTCGCGGTAGGACCGGGCGCGATCCTCCCACCAGGGGCCCCAGATGGGTGCGGCAGCGTAGCCGCAGTTCCCCCCGATCTCGCACGTCACCCCCTGCAGCACGGCGCTCTCGGCCGTGGGGGTGAGGAGCAGGTGATAATCGGAGTGGCCGTGGATATCCACGAAGCCCGGGGCTGCCGCCAGCCCCCCGGCGTCAATGACCCGTCGCGCCGTCGCGGGCGTCACGTCGCGGCCCACGGCAACGATTCGGTCGCCGCGAACGGCGACATTCGCCTCCACCGGCGGATTGCCACCGCCGTCGAAGACCCACGCGCCTCGAATCAAGAGGTCCACTGTCACGCAGACACCCGTCGGCCGGCTCAGAACGTCGGAATCATTTTGGGACCAACAGGACCTGGCCCACCTTCAGCGTGCGATCCCGGCCGATCATATCCCGGTTCGCCTCATACAGCCGGGGCCACTGGTTGGCATCCCTGTAGATCTCCGGCCGGGCGGCGATCCGCTGCAAGTTGTCTCCCCGCTTGACCACATAGCGAAGGTAGGTGGGCAGAATGGGCGCCGAGGCGGCTGCGACTTGCTTTCGGATCTCCGACACCTGGTTCTCCACCCGCTCCCCCCGCGCCTGCGCGGCACGGGCCGTCTCCTCGACCGTGCGAAGCTGCACTTGCAGGCGATCCACCTCCGCGCGAGTCCGCTCCGCCTCCTGCTTCGCCGCTTGGGCGCTTGCCACCGCCTTCTCCAGATCGGTCGAGAGCTTGGCGGTGGTCGTGGCCGAGTGCGCCGTGGCGGCGGCCACCGCCGCGCGGTAATCCGCCTCCAGCAAGCTGGACGAGTCGCCGGCGGCCAGGAGGGTTTCGCTCTCCTTGAGGGCCCGTTCTGCCGCCTGGAATCCCTCGGCGGCGCGCATCGGCGCCCCCGCAGCCCGCGCCGCCTCCAGGGCCGCGCGCGCCTCGCCAACCCGCGCCGCGACCCGCGGACCGCAGGCGCTCAGGGCCAGTGCCACCAGGCTCAAGATGCCGAGAACTGGGAACCACGGTCTATGCATGATCGCCCTCCTCCTTTCAGCCCAACCGTCACCCGTCGCCTCCGACATCATATCACTCCCGCGGCCCGCAGCGCCGCCACCTCTTCCGCGGAATACCCCAGCATGTCCCGGAGCACCTCCTCGGTGTGCTCTCCAAGCCTCGGCGGGACCTGCCGGATATCCACGGGCATTCGGGAAAAGCTCACCGGGTTCCGGACCATCCGGATGGTCCCCGCCTGGGGATGCTCCGCCTCCATGACCATCTGGAGGTGCTGGACCTGGGGATCGGCGAAGACCTCGTCCATCCGGTTGATGGGCCCGCAGGGGATGCCCAGCGGGGCCAGAATAGCCTCCCACTCCTTACGCGTCTTGGTCGCCAGCCGCGCCTCCAGGAGGCGGACGATCTCCTCGCGGTGCTCCACGCGCTGCGCGTTGGTCGCGTACGTGGGATCGTGGGCCACCTCGGGCAGCCCGATGCCCTCGCAGAGCTTCACCCACAGGCGGTCGTTGGCGGCCCCGATGATCATGTAGCCATCCTTCATCTGAAAGGCCTGGTAGGGGACGATGTTCACGTGGGCGGTGCCCCACTTCCCCGGGATCTCCCCGGCGTTCAGGTAGGAACTGGCGATATTGATGAGGGCGGCGACCTGCGTCTCCAGGAGGGACACGTCAATCCGCTGCCCCGCCCCTGTCCGGTCGCGGGCGTACAGGGCGGCCAGGATCGCGCCATGGGCGTAGAGGGCCGTGCAGATGTCGGTCATGGCCACGCCCACCTTGACCGGCGGGCCGTTGGGCTCTCCCGTGATGCTCATGAGGCCGCCCACCGCCTGGACGATCACGTCGTAGCCGCCCCGTTCCGCGGCCGGGCCCGTCCGGCCGAATCCGGAGATGGCGCAGAAGATCAGGCGGGGATTGTCCCGCCGCAGGACGTCCCAGTCCAGTCCCAGCTTCGCCAGGGTGCCGGGCTTGAAGTTCTCCAGCAGGACATCCGACCGCCTGGCCAGCTCGCGGATGATGGCCCGGCCCCGGGGGTCTTTCATGTTCACCGTGATGCTCTTCTTGTTCCGGTTGATGCAGAAGAAATAGACCGACTCCCCGTTCTTGAACGGGGGTCCCCAGGTCCGGCTGTCGTCCCCGGCGCCGGGCTGCTCGACCTTGATCACCTCGGCTCCCATGTCCCCCAGGATCTGGGAGCAGAACGGGCCCGCGATGATCCGGCTCAGGTCCAGGACCCGGATCCCTTCCAGCAACCGACCATTCTCTCTCGCGTCCGCCACGCTCTCTTCTCCAACTACCGGCAATTCGGCGATCTGGCAATCAGGCGATCTGGGGTTCCAGGTTGGCAGGTTGACAGGTTACCAAGTTGCCAGGTTGGCATGTTGCCAAGTTGCCAGATCGCCCGATTGCCCATTCTCAGAGTCCGCGGATCCGACCGCGATACTTCGCCTCCAGGGCGCGATTGTGCTCGTCTCCGCCCGGGAGGTTCGCGCTGAGGTACACGGGCGGCGTGAGGCCCTTGGCCAGGAACAGCTCCACCACCCGGCAGACCAGGGAGTTGATGATGTAGGCCCCGGCCAAAAGCGAGGTGGGCCCCACCCTCCCTTGGAATCCCTCGTAGCCGACCGCGGCGTCCCCCGGCTCGCCGCAGTTGTCCAGGACGATATCCGCGATCTCGAACAGCCGTTTGCCGCTGCCATGCCGGCTCGGCACGCCCTGCGAGTGGTTGAGCGACGTCAGGGCGATGACCCTGAGGCCGCGCGCCTTGGCCTCCAGCGCGATCTCGACGGGGACGGCGTTGATGCCGGAGTTGGAGATGACCATCAGGACCTCCCCGGGGCGAAGGTCGTGACCGTCCAGGATCAGCTTGGCGAGGCCCGGGACGCGTTCGAGCTGGCCGCTCATGCGGGGCGACGTGAGCGGCGTCAGGAACGCCTCTTGGATGGCGTTCACCGGAACCAGGCCGCCCGCGCGGTGAAATGCCTCCTCCGCCAGCGCGTGCGAGTGGCCGCTGCCGAAGGCGTGGAAGACGCCGTCGGCCCGGAGCGACTCGAAGATGGCCTGGGCGGCCCGCTCCAGGCTCTCGGCCTGCGAGCGCATGATCGCGGCGATCAGGCGTATGGTTCCCTGGTAGTACGGCGTCATCTCCACGTCAAGGCCCCCACTCCCCTCAGGACCCCCAACCCCGTTAGGGTCCAATGATCGGCCGGAATCCCTTCCCGGGAACGATGCATCCCAGGACGCGGGCGCCCCGCGCACCCGTGACAGCCGGAAGATTGCCCGGCTGGCCCGTGGCCGTCAAGTACGCGAGCCAGGCGAAGGCCACCGCCTCGAGCGCGCGCCCGGGCACGCCCAAAGCACCCGACGGGATGACCAGGCACTCGGGCAGCGACTCGGCCAGGCGATGCATGAGAAAGGTGTTGCTCGCCCCCCCGCCCGTGACGATCACCTCGTGCACTTCCGTCTTCGGAAAGACGAAGTCCCGCAAATTCTGCACGACGGCCTCGACGCTGAAAGCGGCCAGGGTCGCCAGGCCATCCAGATCCCCCACGGCTGCGGCCCGGAGCTGCGCACGGAACCGTTCGACGAAGGCCGGGCCGAAGATCTCGCGCCCCGTGGACTTGGGTGGCGTCCGGCGGATGAAGGGATCCTTCAGGAGGTCCTGCAGGAGGTCCGGTTGCACCTGCCCGGCCGCCGCCAGGCGCCCATCCTCGTCATAGCCCAGAGCCGACAGGCCTGTGGCCCGTACGAATTCATCCAACAGGACGTTCCCGGGCCCGGTGTCGAAGCCCGTGACCGACGAGGCATCGGCCCCGGCGGGCAGCACCGTGACGTTCGCGATGCCGCCCAGGTTCAGGACCACTCGCCCCTGATCCGGGTGCGCGAACAGGGCGTGGTGAACGATGGGTGTCAGCGGCGCCCCCTCGCCGCCTGCCGCCAGGTCCCGCGGCCGGAAGTCGGCGATCGTGGTGACCCCGGTGCGCTCCGCGATCACCGCCGGCTCTCCGATCTGCAGGCTGGATCGCACGGCGTGCGTCCCTTCCTGCCTCGGGGCCGGCAGATGGTGGATCGTCTGGCCGTGGGAGCCGATCAGGTCCACCTCGCCCAACCCGACGCCGGCCCGATGGGCCACCCGCCGGGCCGCCTCCGCGAACAGCTCCCCCAGATAGGCGTTCAGGTGGCAGACGTCCTCCGTGCTCCCGCCCGAGGCCACGGCCAGGATGCGTTCCCGGAGGCCAGCAGGAAAGGCCAGGGTGTCCCAGGCCACAAGGCGGAGGGCCGGCCGGCCGGCCTTCAGCTCGATCTCGACCAGAGCGGCATCCACGCCGTCGGCCGAGGTCCCGGACATCAGGCCGATAACCTTCACCCGATCCCCTCGCGATGGGCCCCTTGGTGCCCCGTCGGCAGGCTACGGGCGGCGGCGCACCAGGATCGGTGCGATTTCCAGCTCGCGTCCCGGCGTCAGGCCCGTCACCGGCACCGTGATGCTTTGAAGCCCGATACCCCCCACCTCGAGGTCCGCCCTCGGGGGCGGCAGGTCGCGGAAGACGAAGCGGCCGCAGCGGTTGGTGGCGATCTGACGCTCGCCGACCTTCAGGCGCGCGCCGGCGACGGGTTGCCCCGCGCCATCCTGCACGAGGCCGCGGACGGAGGCCGCCAGGGGGGCGCCATAGGAACCCCCGGCATGAAAGATCGCCGTCCCGCGGTAGCCCGCGTGGCGACCCAGCGCCTTGTCCAGTTCCCGGATGGTTTCCAGCAGATCGCCCGCGCTCGCGTACTCGTACATCGCCAGGCCGACCCGGATTCCCTTTCCCGTGGGAACGTCCCGCCAGAGGCGAGCATCCTCCAGCCGCTGCAGGAGCGCGCGGGCCGATCCCCCGACGAGGGGTCCGCCCGGGTCCCCGTACGCCATCAGGACGATCTCGTCCACGCTCTCGAAGAATCGGCGGGGCGAGGCCTCCGGGATCTCGGCCGAGAGCGAGCCGATCCACCAGGGCAGGGCCGCCGAGAGGCGCAGGCGGCCGCCCCCGTCCTTCCCCGGCGACGGGATCGCGGAGCCGAGGCGCGTCAGGAGCGTCTGAAGTTTCTGCACGAGGCCGCGGCGCTCCGCGATGCCGCCACACTCCCACTCCTCGAGGGTATGCGGCTCCACGTCCACGTGCACCCCGGCGAAGGCCCGATCGGGAGCGTACCGGTTCAGCGCGAGGACGCGGGCCAGACGCTCGCGGGCCCCGCCGGGATCGTCGAGCCAGCGGGTGTCCTGAAGGATCATGGCGTGGACGGCGATCCCGGAACGCTCGCGCAAGGCGCCCACGAGGCGCTGGATGTCCCCCGCCCGAAACTCGTCGTCCAGCAGGAACCGCGGGCCCTCTTCGAGGCTGGCGTACACCTGCCGGGTGCCCGGCGGCAGCGTGGGCACCCTGGCCTCATATTGATTCCCGGACCAGCGGGGAAGATCGTACACCCAGGCGGCGATGTCTGCGGCGGCGACGGGCCGGGTCCCCCCGAGGAGCAAAAGCACAACGATGGCAGCGAGCGGTCGAGGAATGGGCATGGTCTCCCAGGACGGGTTTCAGGGTGATGGGTGGCTGCGGAACTCGTTCGTCACGCGGGGCAGGGCGGAAGGCTCCACCAAGAGATCCACCGCGGTCATGGCCATGGCCTTGGCTGCCAGGAGCATCCCCCGCTGGCCGGCGTCGGAGATGGCCGCGTCGGCGAAGGCGGCCATGTGGCACGTGACCTCCCGGGGCGAGATCTGGAGCATCGGCTGGATCGTGGGAACCACCTGGCTCACGTTACCCACGTCGGTGGAGCCCAGCTCCCGGTCCACCGGCCCCTGGTCCACGCGCTCGCCGAGCGATTCCAGGTTGCGCTGGAACAGATCGGCCAGGGCGTACACCGGTTTGTAGGGGTGATAGTCCTTGCCGGCCGGCGAGATCTTCACCCGGCATCCCGTCGCCTGCGCCGCCGCCTCGAAGCAGGCCATCACGCGCCGGCACAGGTCCTCGAGGTATGCGAGATCCAGGGCCCTGACGTAGAAGCGGGCGGCGGCGTAGTCGGGGATGATGTTCGGCGCCTGGCCGCCGTGGGTGATGATCCCGTGAATCCGGGCATCGGAGCGGACCTGCTGGCGCAGGGCGCTGATCGCGGTATAGCCCAGCACCACGGCGTCCAGGGCGTTGATTCCCTGCTCTGGCGAGGCGGCGGCGTGGCTCGCCTTGCCGAAGAATTCCACCGTGATCTCGCGCATGCCCAGCGCCAGCTTCACCATCTCCGTCCGGTTGCTGGGGTGGACCAGCATAGCGGCATCCGTTCCGGCAAAGACCCCAGCTTCCACCAAGGGGATCTTGCCGCCCCCCTTCTCCTCGGCCGGGCAGCCGACCAGAAGAACCTCCCCGGGCACCGCGTCGAGGATCGCCTTGACCGCCAGGGCCGCCCCCAGGGACGCCGTCCCGATCAGGTTGTGGCCGCAGGCGTGGCCCAGGCCGGGCAGGGCGTCATACTCGGCCAGGAAGGCGACGCGCGGTTTTCCAGACCCGGTGCGCGCCGTGAACGCCGTGGGCAGGCCGGCCACGCCGCGCACGACCGCCAAGCCCTGCTGTTCCAGGATGGCCGTCAGGCGCTCGGCCGCCCGATACTCCTCGTAGGCCAGCTCCGGGTTCGCGTGCAGGAAGCGGCTCGTAGTGAGGAGTTCCGGCGTCAGCCGGTCCACCTCGGCCTGGACGCGCTGTTTGAGGGGCTGCACATCTCCGCGATTCGTCACGAATGCTCTCCCTGATCTCGCCCCGGCATCGAGGCAAGAGGCAAGAAGACTTCTCCAGCCGGAGAAAACCCCCCGAAAACGCAGGGGAAGCCGGAGGAACATACCACGCGGCTGCGCCTCCGACAAGGCTTCGAGGACGACAGCAGATTTTTATTGACATCCAAACATCTGTTTGGTATCTGTGACCCATGAGCCGGGTGAGTGCCGTCACCCGCCGGGAGGACGATGGCCTCCTGGCCTTTCTGAATTCCCTGGCGGAAGGGGACGGGCAACATCTGCCTGCGTCCGGGCCTGCCAGCAGGGAACCGAAGGACACCCCGACAACCCGGGCGGGTCTGTCCCTGCTCGCCGGACCATCCTTCGTCCTGAACCTGGGAACCACCCTGGCCGGCCGGGTGACCCTGAGCGGGCGCACGGTCCTGTACGTGGACGGGGCCAACGCCTTTGACCCCTACATTCTCTCGGCCCTGGCCAGGGACGCCGGACAGCCCCCCCGGGCGGTCATGCAGCGCCTGCATCTCACCCGCGCCTTCACGTGCCATCAACTGGAGACCCTGATCGTGGAACGCCTGCCCTCGGCGATCGCCCACTATCGCCCGGGTCTGGTGGTGATCTCGGGCTGGAGCCACCTGTTCCACGACGAGAACGTTCCCGCGCGCGAGGCGTTCCGCCTGCTCCAGAACACGGTACGGCGGGTCCGGTCGCTGGCCGAGGCCGGCCAACCAATCCTGGCCACCCATCCCGAGGAGCCGGTGACACCCAGACTGCAGCCCCTCCGAGAGATCCTGACTCGCGCCGCCGATGGCGTCGCCCGGCTCCGCGAGGAGGATGGCCTGATCCTGATCGTCCGCGAGAAACCGCCGGGTGCCCGCTCCCTGGTGATTCCGCAGGAGCACTGCCGGCTGTGGTTCCGCGGGCACCACCATCAGGAGTTGCCGGTGGCGTACCCGTGGAGCGGGAGGTGACCAGGGGGCGGCCTGTGTTCGACGTTCGATGTTCGAGGTTCAACGTTTGAGGTTCCGAGGTGTCCCGCGGCTCGTGTTTCGGCGTCCGCTTCATGGCTGATGACCGATAGCGTTGTAGTGTCCCATCTCGCAAATTCGCAGCGTATTATCAAGCCCCGGGGGCAACCCGGGGCGGCCGGGCCCGCGGGGGCGGCCGGGCCCGGTCACCGTCGTCCCGCCCTTGGCGGGACCAACGGCGCGGAGGAGGCCGAAGGCCGAGGACCCGGAGCAAGGCTGCCCCGGGTACCCAGCCCTGAGGCTGGGTGTCGACGAGGCCCGGCGCCCGCAGGGGTGTCCCCGGGGCGCCAATACCTGGTACAAACTTCTGAGACGGGACAGTAATGAGGTTTGTCATGGGCAGAACCGTTGCGCCATTCAGCCAGGTTCTGGAGACCGAGTTCGAGAGCTGGAACAAGTTCCGGCGCGCCCTGCGCCGAGAGGACCAGGAGGCCTTCGACGGTCTCTTCGCCGCCGCCAAGTACCACGTGGCCGCCATGGTCTACGCCTCGCGCGTGACGCCCCTGGAGGCCATCCTCATGAGCATCCTGGTGGAGCACCAGAAGGCCATCGCGCAGTTGAAAGGACGGATCCGGGAACTGGAGGCGGCGATTCAACCGCCGCTGCAACTGACCCCTCCGGATCCAACCGTATGAGGCGTCGGAAGATCTCGGGTACCCCCTGGGTGCGCCCGATCGCCAGATTGCCCGGTCGCCGGGTACCCCCTGGGTATGCCCAGTTGCCAGATTACCTGGCGCCAGGCCTGGACATCGTCTTCGTCGGGATCAACCCCGGGGTGCAATCGGCGCAGGCCGGGCACTACTACGCGAATCCCCGGAACCCGTTCTGGCTTCTGCTCTACAAAGCCGGCCTCACCCCACGGCAACTGCGGCCGGACGAGGATCACCTGATGCCGACCTTCGGTTATGGCATCACCGACATCGTGAAGCGTCCCTCGCGGGGCGTGGCCGACCTCACCGCCGCCGACTTCCGCCAAGGGCGCCGGGTCCTGGAGGAGAAATTACGGGCATGCCAACCCCGGATCGTCTGCTTCAACAGCAAGACCGGCTTCGTCAATTTCTTTGGTCCCGGGGCCTTTAGGCAATTCGGCCGGCAGGAGGTGACCATCGGCGCTTCGCAAGTCTTCGTGGTGCCCTCGACCAGCCCGGCCAACGCCGGCATCCCCCTGGCTGTGAAGCTTCGCTTTTTCCGCGCCCTTCGTCGGTGGAGGGATGTGCTGGTTCATGGCTGACGGCTGACGGCTACTTATGACTTCACTGTTCGCTGAACCCGAATCGCAACCGAAAGGCATCGAGCGGATGGCGCGCGAGGCGGCCACCCTGCTGGAGAAGCGCGAGGTGGAGTACCTGAGCATCGAGGTGCGCTCCGTCCTGAACCGGTGCTCCAGCCCGCGCATGCCCTTCACCTGGACCATCAACCCCTACCGCGGATGCGAGTTCGGCTGCCGGTACTGCTACGCCCGCTACACCCACGAGTTCATGGGGCTGACCCGATGGGAGGATTTCGAGGAAAAGATCTACGTCAAGCGGGATGCCGCCCGGATCCTCGTGCGCGAGCTGGCCCCCGAACGCCTCACCGGCCAGAGCATCGCCCTGGGCACCGCTACCGACCCCTACCAGCCGGCGGAGCGGCGCTACGGCGTGACCCGGAGCCTGCTGGCGGTCATGGCCCTGGCCCGCGACCTGCGCCTCTCCATCACCACCAAGAGCGACCTGGTCACGCGAGACATTGACCTGCTCCGCCGGATCGCGGCCAAGAATAGCGTGCACGTCAACCTGACGGTGACCACGCTGGATCGGCGGCTGGCCCGCATCCTGGAGTTCCGCGCGCCCACGCCGGAGCGGCGACTGAACACCCTCCGAACGCTGCGCCAGGCGGGGATCGTGGCCGGGGTGAACATTGCGCCCATCATGCCAGACATCACGGACAGCCGGGCCAACCTGGAGGCGGTGATCGCCGCCGCCCGGGGTCACGGCGCGACCCACGTCTTCGCCAACGTCCTGTTCCTGAAGCCGTCGGCCCAGCAGGCCTTCTTCCCGTTCCTGGAGAAACACTTCCCGCACCTGCGGAAGCGTTACGCGTCCCGATTTACCCGCTCCGCCTTCCTGGATCGCGCCTACAAGGACCGGGTCCTCCGCCTAGTCGCTGAACTGAAGCGGCAACACGGGTTCAGCGACTCCGTCGAGTTCGAGCCGCCCTCCTCCCTCCACGAGGAGGAGGCGGCACAGCTTCGCCTCCTCCAGATCGAATCCCCCGCGACGAGCGTCTCGTGCTTCGGCAGTCCGCCGCGGCCCCAGCACAACCTTCGTGGAAGTTCCAGAACGAGGTGCTGACAGATGGCACATTGCCCATGACTCCCATTGGTCATTGCTCGTTGGCCATTGGAAATTGGTCATTGGTCATTAGACAGAATCCTTGTTCGTCTTGACACCACCGCCGGGTCGAGAGTAGCTTTAGCCAACTTCGGCGCTCGTCCGGGACGGCCAGGGGAGGGCGGTCGGATGAGGGCGATTGGGGATACGGCAAACGCTCTTCAGCGCGCGGCCACCCGTGCGCGACAAGATCCGCCCGCTCCGGCGAAGCCCGCCACGCCTCGAAGGGCCGCCCTGCGTTCCGCCACCCTCATCCCTGCAGGCGACCCAGCAAGCCGCCACACCTTCCGACATTCCTTCCTGTTTTACGCTGACGCACGGCCCGATGTGGGATATTATGCGGAAATGGGATACCCAATAGCCGGACTTCGCCAGGGCCCTTCGGTTGGGAGCCCGTTCAACGATCCTGCGCCAAGCTTATAGATCGTGAGTAGCAAGAAGAATCCCAGGGAGTTACCATGGACCTCGCGGGCATGAAAGCTCTCGAGCGGCAACACCCGAGCGGCGCCGACTCCTTGCTGGCGACCGTGGACCAGACTCGGCGCGACGTGACCAAGCGGTTGGACCCGCGGCAGCGAGGCGTCATGGGACAGTTTCTAACGCCGACATCCGTGGCCATGTTCATGGCCGGGATGTTCGAGGCACGAAAACCAGTCCTGCGCGTACTAGACCCCGGTGCGGGGATAGGATGCCTCTCCGCCGCCTTTGTGGCTGCGATGGCCCGGAGGTCCCGGCGTCCGGAGGGCATCATCCTGACCGCGTATGAGATTGATCCCAACCTCATCGGCTATCTCCGGGCGACGCTCGATCTGTGCCGGGAGACCAGCGATGAGGCTGGCGTCCAATTGGAGGTGCGCATCGTTGCTGGAGATTTCCTCGAAGCCGGGGCGAGGAGTCTGGCGGGCGATCTCTTCACGCCAAGGGGTGATGAACGATTCGACTGCGCCATCCTGAACCCGCCTTACCGAAAGATACGCACCGAATCCCGCGAACGTAGTTTGCTCCGGCAGATCGGGGTCGAGACGAGCAACCTGTATGCTGGCTTCCTCGCCGTTACGGCCCGGATCCTCGCCCCCGGCGGGGAGATGGTCGCGATCACCCCGCGGAGCTTCTGCAATGGACCCTATTTCGAACCGTTCCGCCGCTTCTTCTTAAGCACCATGTCCTTTCGCCGCGTCCATGTGTTCGACGCGCGAGATCGGGCTTTTGCTGACGACGAGGTCCTGCAGGAGAACATCGTGTTCCGCGCCGAGAGGACGACGGACGCGGGTGCCGGCGTTATCGTTTCTGCAAGCCTCGGCCCCGACGATCCCGACGTGCGCGTTCGGACGATTAGTCACGACGACCTCATCCGGCCCGGTGATCGCCACGCATTTATCCATATCGTCCCCGATGGCGGCGGAGATCCGATCCGGCAACGGATGGAGAAGCTCAAGGCGAGCTTGGCCGAGCTCGGTCTGGCCGTCTCCACGGGCCGCGTTGTGGACTTCCGCGCGAAGGATCTCCTCCGAGCGAAGCCGGGGCGGAACACGGCCCCCCTCATCTATCCGTGTCACCTACAGCGGGGGTACGTGGAGTGGCCCAACGGCCGCACCCGGAAACCGAATGCATTGGCTCTGAGCCCCCGAGCCGACGACCTGCTGGTTCCGGCGGGACACTATGTCCTCGTGAAGCGGTTCTCCGCCAAGGAAGAGCCGCGCCGGGTCGTGGCGGCTGTGTACGATCCCGCGCATGTCGCGTCCGACCGCGTCGCTTTCGAGAACCATCTGAATTACTACCACCAACGCGGCGCCGGCCTGCCAGCGAGTGTGGCGAAAGGCCTGGCCGCGTTCCTGAACTCGACTCTAGTGGACTCCTACTTTCGGCAGTTCAGCGGCCATACGCAGGTCAACGCAACCGACCTTCGATCTCTCCGCTATCCGGCGTGGGACGAGCTCGTCGCACTCGGCCGGCGAATCGGCAAGAGCTTCCCGGCTCAGGGAGAACTGGATCAACTTGTCGAGGAGATTGTTTTCCGTGCCTGAACCCGCGCGTCGAAGAAGAACCCCCGCTGCGAAGAGGGTCGCCGAGGCCCTGGATATTCTGAAGGCATTGGGCGTCCCGAAGGAGCAGCAGAACGAAAGGTCCGCCCTTACGCTTCTCGCTCTCCTTGGCATGACGCCTCGCAAGCGATGGGCCGATGCCGAGGCACCCATGCTCGGCATCACCGAGATGATGGGCCACTTCCAGAAGCATTTCGACAAGAAGTACGCCCCCAACACCCGGGAGACAGTCCGGCGGTTCACCGTCCACCAGTTCGTCCAGATGGGTTTGGTCCTCGCCAATCCCGACGATCCTCGTAGACCCGTGAATAGCCCCGATAATCGCTATCAGGTGGCCCCAACGCTTCTCAAGCTCGCCCGCGTCTATGGCTCTCCCCTCTGGAACGGGTCCCTGGAGGGCTTCTTGAAAACGGCCGAGGCGCTCCGCCGGCTCCAGCCAAGGGAGCGCACGATGGTGCTGATTCCGGTGAGGCTCCCCGACGGCCGCGAGCTGAAGGTGACGGCTGGTGGTCAGAACGAAGTAGTCAAGAAAATCATCGAGGAGTTCTGCCCGCGCTTCACCCCGGGTGGTGTGGTCGTCTATGTCGGCGACACGGGCGACAAGCAGCGACATGTCGAGGCCGGGTATCTCAAGCGACTTGGGTTGACAATCGACGCGCACGGCAAAATGCCAGACGTCGTGGTGCATCTCCCGCAGAAGAACTGGCTTGTCCTCATCGAGGCCGTTACCAGCCATGGCCCCGTCGGACTCAAGCGACACAATGAGCTGAAGGACCTCTTCAAGCCAACCCCAGCCGGCCTCGTGTTCGTGACGGCCTTCCTCACACGACGGGCCATGACGAAGTACCTTGCGGACATCGCGTGGGAGACGGAGGTCTGGATCGCCGAGGCGCCCAGCCACATCATCCATTTCAATGGCGAGCGGTTTCTGGGGCCGTATGAGTGACCGCCGCGGCGGCCAGGGGCGGGCGGTCGGATGAGAGCAATTGAAAGGGCGGCACGCTCTCCGCAGGTCGCGACTACTCTTGCGCGGCAAGATCTGCACGGCCCGCCGGGCTGCATCACCCTGCCCGTCCCTCCGCGCCAGCCGAAACTCCTTGACTGCCACCCCGATTCGTTCGCAACACACCTCCTCGAATCCGGGTATGACATTCGCACCGTGCAGGAACTGCTCGGACACCAGGACGTCCGAACCACGATGATCTACACCCATGTCCTGAATCGCGGAGGCCGAGGCGTTCGCAGTCCGGCGGACACCCTGTGATGACGCCGAATGGTCTGTGTCTTGTGCCGACCCGCATAAGACGCTGCAATGAATGGCGCCCAGCGACGGACAGGCCTTAGAATTCGCGAGTTGGTTGTGAGGACGACTGCTTTGAACGTGCACGTTATGCCGACAGGGAAGCAGGGTTTCCGTTCTTATGCGGACCCATATAAAGAGGCGCCGACGCGCGCGGCCGTCGCTCCGGTCCAGTCGGGGGACCCCAGGTGGCGCCATCGCCCCGAGCCCGGCGGCTCCCGAGAGGTTGGCCGCGGACCGCGCCGGCGCGAGGCAGTCGGCGCATCGGGGCCGCGGCACCGAGCGCCGCGCCCCGTTAGGCGGACTTCAAAAGGAGTCGCTGCAGCTGGACAGGGTTATGGCGTACTACTACAACCATCCGGATTTAGTGCTACCTGAGGATGCCAGCGTAATCTGGCGATACATGGAATTGTGTAAGTTCCAATCGATGTTGCAATGGAACTCCATCTTCTTTTCGAGAGCGGACAAACAGACTGACAAGCTAGAAGGCGAGTATCCGGAGGGCATGGTCGCTGAGTTAGAGAGGAGATTTGGAAACGGAATACTGACCTCTAATGCCAGGACTCCCTGCACGTTCCACGAGTGGCATACCCAGAAGGAAATCCCCTCGCGGTTGATAAGTTGTTGGAGTATGGGTCCCAGCGAATCGCGAAGAATGTGGACCGAGTATACACACTGCAAAGAGTCAATTGCAATCTGCTCAACAATAGAAAGACTCAAGAATTGCTTTCATGACAAGGTGGAGCCTGTTGTCTGGATAGGAAGCGTACGCTATGGAGAAGAAGAAAACAGGCTCCCCAGCTCAAGCTCTCAATGGAATGTCAATTTTTGGTTGTATCCATTTTTCGCAAAGAAGGAAGCCTTTCGCTGGGAAAACGAGATCAGGGGAATCGTTAACATAGCGCGTAGGAAACAGGCTCAACTCGGCCACAGCCAGAACGGATGTTACGTGAAGGCCGACCTACAGATACTTATCGAGTCGGTGTGGATCCACCCGCAATCACGAGCAGGATTCAGAGACCAAGTTGGGGCTGTGCTTGGTACTTACGGCTTTGGGAATGTTGAGATCTACCAATCTCCGTGGGATTCCTTGCCTTAATAAGGCAGCCCACTGCTCAGCAAGGCTTGGGGTGCAATTCATTCCCGCTGTGCAACCGGGAAGATAGGTACCTTCCCGCCTAACCAGCGGCTCCACTCAGACTGCCAGGGGCCAGCCGGCTTTACTGAGTTAAACGTTCACCTTGCCCCTGGCAGCTGGTGACCCGCACCGTTAGACACCTTCGATGGATCTTCTGGTAACGGTAGCGATTGGGGAAAAGAAGCGACGGATCGCGTGGGTAAGTCTGCAGCCAGACGGTTCTGTTTCGGTTGGTCTTTCGGACAAGACCTTCGTGGCGCCAGACTTCAAGGCTCAGAACTTCGTCTGGAGTGCTAATAACCGAGAGACCCTCCACTACCTTGTCTCTTCGGACCCAGGTTCATTGAGGCCCATTCGCAACCCCCATCTCACCTTCCATCCTCCGCACGACTTTCACCTGAAGGCGGATGGCGGACACATGCTGTTCGAGGGCATCGGCGACTTGGGCCTCATGCTTCGCCAGGACGGCATCGTACCCTGGATCCGCTTCGTCTCCAGCGCCGTCGGCGTGCTCCGGGATGCCGGATCGCCGCGGAATCCAAAGCGTGCGGAGGAACTCATCATCCAGGCATCGCGAGGCGACTGCTCCATCGCATTCGGTGTTGATTTCGTGGCTAGAGAAGTGGGGACCAGTCCAGCAAGCGTGCTTCTGAGCCGCTGCCTCTCATGGCAAGGCTATTGGCTTCATCTGCACGCGATCGCTGTACCAGCCCAAATCGCAACACTGTCATGGTTCCATCAGCGATGATGTTGACCCTACGGCATCTAACGTCGGCATTCAGCCGACGGATCCTGGGCGTTAGGCCCTCCGGGCGGAGAGAGGAAAGACAAAATGGGACAAAGGGGAAGGCGGGGTATGGAATAGGGGACGTTCCAGTCTGCGTCGTCTTGCCCAGGTCGACACCTTGCCTCGTTCGTCGGTGAAGGTGAGGCGACATAGACTGCAGCATCCCCTATTTACGAATATTGGAGAAGCAGGCTGCATGGGGTATAGTGACCCGGGCGCCGCGTGATCCTTGAGAGCGCCGTCACATGAAAATGCCCCAGTTACGACACATCACCCTGCGGAACCGGTTCATCCTGGGCATGGGGGTCATGCTCCTCCCGGTGGTCGTGCTCGCGGCCGGGGCACTTTTCTCCCTCCAGAGTACCATCCATGCCCTCGATAACGTCGTGCATGAAGCCTCCGAGGAGATCGCGCTGGTCCTGCACCTTCAGACCCTGATGCAGAGGGCGACGCTCCTGGTCCACGACTACCTCATCCGGGGCCACGGGGATCCAGACGAGCGCCAGCGCTTCCTCCAGGCAAGCCAGCAAGTGGACAAGGTCTTCGAAGAGGCCGGTCCGGGACCCTTTGTTCTGGCAGAAGAGCGCGCATTATTCCGGTCCGCCTGGGAGGAATGGCAACGGGGTCGGAGTCTCAGCGAAGCCATCCTGGCCATTCCCCATCCCATAGGGAATGCCGCCGCGGCGCGCGAACTCGGACGCCTCGACGCGCACATGGACCGGGCGGTAGGGCTGCTCGACCAGGTCCATACCCTGGCCCAGCAGGAGATGACGGAATATCTGGTGCTGGCCCATGCCGTCAGGCGAAGGGCGCTGCTCGTCATCGGCACGGTCTTCGTGCTGGGGCTCGGGACCGCTATTCTGGTTGGCAGGGCCTTGACTCGCTCCATCCTCCTCCCCCTTCGCGTGCTCGAGGAGGGCGCGGAACGGTTCGGGGCGGGGGACCTTGCCCACCGGGTGTCGCTGGCGACGCGGGACGAGTTGGGGCACCTGGGGAGAACGTTCAATGCCATGGCAGACAGGCTCGCGAAGAGCCAGGCCGCGCTCGAGGATCTGTCCATCCACGACGGCCTCACGGGCTTGTACAACTACCGCGAGTTCCGCCGGCGGCTGACGGATGAGGTGGAGCGATCCCGACGTTACGGCCGCCCCTTCTCTCTTCTGATCCTGGACATCGACAGCTTCAAGGTTATCAACGATACCTATGGCCACCTGGCCGGCGACGAGGCCCTGCGGGCCCTCGCCGCCCTGATCCGGCAGGAAGTCCGTCCCGTGGACGAGGCTGCCCGTTACGGGGGAGACGAATTCGCCATTCTCCTGCCAGAGACGCCGGGTTCTGGCGCCCTGACGATGGCGGAACGGGTCCGCGGCACGATCGCGACCCGGACGATCACGGTCGCTCCAGGGCAGGCGATCACTCTCACCGCGAGCATCGGGGTCGCGACCTACCCGGAGGACGCGGAATCCGAGGAAAAACTCATCGGCGCCGCGGACCAGGCCCTCTACGCCGCCAAGCACGCCGGCCGCAACCAAGTGCGCCGACCGGGCACGTCGTAAGGCGGTCCCCGGCGGGCGAATCCCTCATGCCGTCACCGGGCAAGGCATCGCCGGGTTTTCCGGCGGGTGGGGTGGCAGAGGCGCGACCGGATTATCATTAGATGAGGGCGAGTTTGTCATCATCCCCAGAGGAGTTGACCATCTGCCCGTTGCCGAGGAAGAAACGCACGGAGTATTGCTTGAGCCAAAATCCACGCTGAACACGGGCAGCGTTCGCGATGAGCGAATCGTCACCGACCTGGAATCGATCTGACCGGTCGGGCTGACCTCTCCCATGACACAGGGGAGGCGCATCGGCAGCGCTGGGTATCTCGCCCACCACGAGGGTAGAGGAGACCTTCCGACATGACCACCGCCAGGACCCAGCAGACCCAATTGCCGCCAGCCAAGCCGATGGCGCTCGCAGAAGCGGTGCAGTACGCCCCCGGCTCCGTCGTCAGCCGGACGCTGCTGAAGAGTGACGCCGGGACGCTGACCCTGTTCGCCTTCGACGAAGGGCAGGAGCTGAGTGAGCACACGGCGCCGTTCGACGCCCTGGTCCAGGTCCTGGACGGGACAGCCACGCTCACCATCGGGGGCGCGACGATTACCGTCCGGACGGGCGAGCTGGTCCTGATGCCGTCCGACGTCCCCCACGCCGTCCAGGCCGCCGGCCGCTTCAAGATGTTGCTCACGATGTTCCGGGCAGGCGCGCGATGAAAAAACAGCGTTCGGACGTTCGGCGGGTCGACAGTACGGGAGTTCGCGAACGATCGAACCCCCGAACCCCCGAACCCCCGAACGCTTTTCGGGCTGCCCCGAAGATCCTGGCCGTGGACTTCGACGGCGTCATCTGTGACACCGCTCACGAGACCCTGAAATCCACCTGGCAGGTGTACCGCGAGATCTGGAACGGCAGTGGCGATGGCCCATCGCCAGAGGTGGCGGCCGCCTTCCACCGAATGCGGCCCACCCTGGAGATCGGCTGGGAAGCCCCCGTGCTCCTGCGCGCCATCCTCGAGGGCGTGCCGGAAGCCACGCTCCTCCGCGAGTTTCAAACGACGTGGCGGTCGCGGATCGTCGAGGGCAACCACCTCGATCCGGCGGACCTGGCGGTGCGCTTCGACGCCGCCCGGGACGCCTGGATCCAGCGGGATCTTCCAGGCTGGCTCGCATCCCAGCATTTCTATCCCGGCGTGGCGGCCCGGCTGCGGATACTCCTTGGAGGCAATGTGCGGGTGTTCGTCATCACGACCAAGGAGGGGCGCTTCGCCCATATGCTCCTGAAGGCCAATGGGGTGACCCTGCCGACCGTCCAGGTCTGGGGGAAGGAGCGCGCCCGCCCGAAGGCGGATCTGCTTCGTGTCCTGCATCAGGAGTATGCCGTGGACTACGACGACATCTGGTTCGTCGAGGATCGCATGCCGACCCTGCGGGCGGTGGAGGGGCAGGCGGACCTGGAGGCGGCCGGCCTGTTCCTGGCCACCTGGGGGTACAACACGCCGGCCGAGCGGGACGAGGCCGGCGCAGACCGGCGGATCACGCCGCTGACGCTGGAGCAGTTCTGCGGGGACTTTTCCGGCTGGACGCGGTCACGCGCCGATGGCGCCGTTACGCGAGGAGTCGTCACATGAAGGTGGGCATCTACCTCACCAACCAGCACCCGCTCGGGACCGACATGATCGCCGCCCTGGAAGAACAGTTCATCATGACCCGGGCGGCCCGCGACCGGGGCTGGGACGCCGTGGCCACCGGGCAGCACTATCTCAGCGAAGGCATGGCGCAGCTCCAGCTCGTCCCCTTCCTGTCGCGCCTGGCCGCCGAGGCGGGGGAGATGACGGGGATCGCCGGTGTCCTCCTCCTCAGCCTCCACAATCCGGTGGAGGTGGCCGAGCAAGTGGCGTCCCTGGACGTGATCTGGCGGGGGAACTTCGTGCTCGGGGTCGGGCTGGGCTACCGCGAGGTGGAGTTCGACGCCTTTCGGGTGCCCCGCGGCCAGCGCGTCCGCCGCTTCGAGGAGTGCCTGGCCCTGGTCAAGCGCCTCTGGACCGAAGAGGCGGTGGACGTCGAGAACGACGTCTGCAAGCTGGAGAAGGTGACCATGACCATCCGCCCGGTCCAGCAGCCCCACCCACCCATCTGGTTCGCCGCCACGACGGATCAGGCGGTCGGACGGGCGGCCAGGCTGGGAGACACCTGGTTCATCGGCCCCCACACCACCCTGCCCACCGTGACGCGCCAGTTATCGCTGTACCGGGCGGAACTGTCCCGCCTTCAACACCCCTTCCCCCGGCACCTGCCCATGCTGCGGGAGATCTTCTGCGCCAGGGATCGGCAGACCGCACTGGAGATCGCCGGCCCCCACCTGGCCAGCAAGTACGGGGCCTATGCTCGCTGGGGCCAGGACGATGCCTTGCCCGCACAGGAGACCTTCCACCGCCCCTTCGAGGAGCTGGTGAAGGACCGCTTCATCCTGGGATCGCCTGAGCAATGTTACGAACAACTCCGCCCCTGCTGGGAGACCGTCGGCGTGAACTATCTGCTCCTCCGCACCCACTGGAGCGGGTTGCCTCTCCGCGCCGCCCTCCAGAGCATGCGGCTGATCAGCGACGAACTCTTGCCCGCGCTCCACCGGGTGCCCGACGCCAGCGCCGGGTCCCTGCCGCGCGGGGTGACGGGACCTACTTCGAGCAGTTCCGCCGGATGAACGTGTGGGCGCGGAGGGCTGGATGAACCGATCGGTCCGGGTACCCCTGCTTGATTGCCTTCCTTCTTGCGAGAGGCCATCATGAAGTACAGAGTGTTAGGCCGCACCGGTCTGAAGGTTTCCGAGCTTGGCTTCGGCTGTGGCAGCGTCGGTGGACTGCTCGTGCGCGGCGAGTATCCCAAGATGCGCCGCGCGGTGGCGCGCGCCCTCGAGCTGGGGATCGCCTACTTCGACACCGCATCGCTTTACGGGGACGGGCAATCCGAGGTCAACCTCGGGGCGGTCCTGCGCGAGCTCGGCGCCGACCCACTCGTGGGGACGAAGGTGCGCCTGGAGCCCCCGGACATGGACCGCGTCGAGGCAGCGATCGCCGAGTCCGTGGAGGCCAGCCTGCGACGGCTCGGCCGGGAGCGGATAGATCTCATCCAGCTCCACAATCCCTTCGTTCCCCACTCCGGGCCCGACTGGGCCGGGGTGACGCTGCACCACTTCCCTGCCGTCCTCCGCGCGTTCGAGGCCCTGGAGCGGCAGGGCAAGGTGCGCTTCTGGGGGATCACCGGGCTGGGGGAGACCGAGATGCTACACCAGGCAGTCACGGGCGGAGGGTTCCATACGGTCCAGGTTGTCTACAACCTGCTCAACCCCAGCGCCGGGATGCAAGTGCCTGCTGGCTTTCCTTACCAGGATTACCGGCAGCTCGTCGACCGGGCAGCAAGCAAGCAGATGGGCTTCATCGCGATTCGAGTCCTGGCGGGTGGTGCGCTTAGCGGGACACCCGACCGGCACCCGGTTGCCGCCCGCTCCGTCACTCCCATCGCGACCGAACGCGATTACGCCGCGGACGTCGCCCGGGCCCGGCGGTTCGCCCTCCTCGTGGAGGACGGCACCGTCGGGAGCCTCGTCGAAGCGGCCATCCGCTTTGCCATCAGCAAGCCCGAAATCTCGACCGCGCTGGTCGGCATCTCGAGTCCGGAGCAACTCGAACAGGCCGCGGCCTCCGCCAACCGGGGTCCGTTGCCCGCTGAAGCTCTCGGCCGCTTGCATGAAGCCTGAGAAGGGGATCAAGCCACGGAGGTGGCTCCAGTGATCAGTCGCATCTGGCACGGGTGGACGACCCGTGAGAACGCGGACGCGTACGAGACACTGCTGCGGACGGAGATATTCTCCGGCATCGCAACGCGACCAATCCAGGGCTATCGCGGCATACATCTGCTCCGCCGGGACGTTGATGATGGGGTAGAGTTCGTGACGATCATGTGGTTCGATTCCCTGGATGCGGTGCGGGCCTTCGCGGGGGAGGACTACGAGGTCGCCGTCGTTCCGCCAAAGGCGCGCCAGCTCCTCTCGCGCTTCGACGCTCGTTCCTCGCACTATCAAGTCGCTGAATCCCCTGCTTGAGACAGGTCCGGTCGGTGTAACTGAGCAGTGCGTCGCGGGAGGTAGAGGCTACAATACCACCGACTCCTCTTTGGAATCTTGTTGCTGATGATCCGCATGGATGAGTATATTGTCTCATGAGCCAGACCTTCCGATGATTCAAGAGCTGGTGGTCCGTCGGGAGGTCAAGATTTCCGCACATGGCTACGATGAGCTGGCCGCTGAGGAGGCGAGCATGACGCATAGAAGCCAGACCAAGCTCGTGCATGAGGGGGAATATGTCGCCGAAGTCGAGGTGGAACTGCTCGAGTCGGCGGAGGGGTGGGCGCCGTATTTATCGCTAGAAGAGGCCCAGAAATTGGATGAGGTACGGGAGGCCCTGCGGCGAGGCGATCTCACGACCGCAAGCAAGCTGGCTCGTGTCTTCCGCCTCACCCCTGTTACTGGGTAGTCCCCTCTCGATGGTTCGTCGTGGGCATCACCTTGATGCGCAAAAATGGTACCGGAAAATGATGATGGCAAAGCCACCAAAGCCGGGTCCCCCTCTACTCAGGCATGTCGATCGGGAGTCAATCGCGCTGAGCAGCCATCCGGAGTTCCTCAAACTCATCGCACAATCGCGCCTCGACTTCGCCCGCGGCCGGAAGCTCTCGCTTGATGAGATGAAACGGGCGGTCTTGCCGCGCCGCTCGCCCAAGAAGCGGTTGGCGGCGATGCGAAGAGCGCGTCGTTCAACCGCAGGACGTTAGCTTTCCCGGCAAGCTGCACGGCACCATGGCACGCGTCGCTGGCGATTGAAGATGGTCCCGGACACCTATTTCGCAGGCGAAACAGGAGATGGCAAAGCCACTAAAGCCGGGTCCCCTTCTCCTCGTGCAATAGTTCTGTCGGATGGATGCCCTGGCGAGTAAATCGCAACGAACCGAGAGGACCGTCCCGTGACTCCCGAGCAGGCGGAAGCACTCCAGGTCGAGATGTGGCGCCGGTTGTCGCTCGAAGAGCGATTCCGGATCGTCGTCGCTATGATCGAGGATGGCTTCGCCCTAGTCGCCGCGTCCATCCGGGCGGCGCATCCCGAGTACACACCCGAGGAGTTCCGGGCTGCCATGCGAAAACGGATCTACGATGATTGAAGACGTGCTTCGGGCCGTCCTTCCCCTTCTGGACCGACTGGGTATTCTCTACCTGATCACCGGCGGGATCGCGGCGACGGTGCATGGCCGACCCCGATTCACGCAGGATATTGACTTCGTGGTTGTGCCGACCCGGGATCAACTGGATCGCCTCGTGGACGCCCTTGACCCTGAGTTCACCGTCAACCGGGATGCCGCGCGAGAGGCCTATGCCCGCCGCGGGGAATTCAATGCCATCCATCGGACCCTGGTGTTCAAGGTGGATTTCTGGTTCTCCACAGGCGACGCGTTCGACGTCAGCCGGCTGGCCCGAGCACAGCGCCTCGAAGTTGCTCCAGGGGTGAGTGCCCGGGTTGCAACGCCCGAGGATGTCATCATCAGTAAACTGCTCTGGCTGCGAGAGGGAGCCACCGAACGCAGCGCGGAGGATATCCAAGGCATCCTGCGGGCTCATGCCGGACGGCTTGATCTCGACTATCTCGACTCGATGGTGAGACGACTGGGACTCGAGCAGATCTGGACACCCTTGCGACCGAACGCCTGACCGCAGAAAGAACCGGACACCTTTCCCATGGTGACCGCTCAGCGACAGTGCGTTGGCACCCAGAAAACGAGAGGACGAGATGAAAGTCTTGTGCAGACAGAACCGCTTCTATGACACGACGCGATTCGGACAGCCTGAGATTCGGGTGTATCACAAGAAAGCCAAAGGGAAGCGAAGCCCCCGGTATCTGCTCAAGTGCGGATGTTGCGAGGAGAAGCTGGAAATACATTATGCCGCTGATGGGTTGGAGATCGGTGGTGTCAACGGTGCGATTGAGGACTGGCGTGAGATTCTTCTCCCCCTTCTGCTCATCGAGAGGAAAGGAAAGAGACTCATCGTTCACCCAGCCACAGAGCCCAGGAGTACCACGGCCGAATCTGCGCAATCTGCGTAATCTGCGGATCCCTTCCCTGTCCCGGAGTCTCCGATGTACTCCCCCACGCTCCCCCTCACGGGTTGGATTTTCGATACGTACCCGACATCCGGCGGGATGGTGGTGTGGATCGTGGACGCCGAGGGGAAGAGCCACCGGCTGGTGGACCCGTTCCAGCCCAGCTTCTACGCGGCCGGGCCTGTCGCGGCCCTGCGGCAACTGGCCGCGGACCTTTCCAGGATGCGGCTGGCGGCGCCGGTGGGGATGACCCGCCGGCGGGAGTTCTGGACGGGCTCCTCCCGCGACGTCCTGGAATTCATCCTCCTCGATCCCGAGCAGCAGCCGGCCCTCCTGCGACAGCTCGCGGTCCCCCGCCCAGGGATCACCCTCTATGACTGCGACCTCGCGCCAGCCCTGACCTACTGCCATGTGCGAAAAATCTTTCCGCTCGCCAAGGTCACGGTCTTGCAGACCGGGGTCGGAGGTCGGGGATCAGGGGTCGGGGGAGGGGGTCAAACCTTCCGTTCCCCAACCCCTAACCCCCAGCCCCTGGCCCCCGGCGCAGCGGAGCTGCGCTTCGAGGTAGAGGGGTCGGCGTGGGATCTGGAGTATCCGGAGCCGCCGCTTCGCTTGATGGCCCTGACCGGCCAGGGGGACGAGCAGGGACGCGGCGCCCCGCTCGGGAAGCTCCGCTCCCTCACCATCAGTTGCGATGGCGAGACGACTACCCTCGACGAGGGCGACCCCGAAACGCTCCTGGCCGAACTCAACCGGCTGATCCGCCGCTTCGATCCCCACGTCATCATCACGGACTGGGGCGACGCCTTCCTGGTCCCGGCCCTCCTCGGCCTGGCGCGCCGCACCGACACCCCGCTGGAGTTCGATCGCGAGGTGGTGCGCCGCCGCATCCGGAGCGCGGGGCGCTCCTACTTCTCCTACGGCCGCGTCGTGTACCAGGCGCCGTCCTATCCCTTCTTCGGCCGCTGGCACCTGGACTCGTGGAACTCCTTCATCCTGAAGGAGACGGAGCTGGCCGGCCTGCTGGAACTCAGCCGCCTCTCCAAGGTCCCCGTCCAGAAGATGGCCCGGACTTCGCCCGGCTCGGCCATCAGCATGATGCAACTGGACCGGGCGCTCACCGACGGCATCCTGATCCCCTGGAAGAAGGGCGAGCCGGAGCGCTGGAAGACCGCCTGGGACCTCCTGGTCGCGGACAAGGGCGGCCTGGTCTATCAGCCCATCACCGGCCTGTACGAGGGTGTGGCCGAGATCGACTTCGCCTCCATGTACCCGGCCATGATGGTCCACCACAACATCTCGCCCGAGACGGTGGATTGCGCCTGCTGCCCGGACAACGCCGCGCCCGAGATCGGCTACTCGACGTGCCGCCGGCGCGAGGGCCTGGTCACCCGGACGCTCCGGCCGACCCTGGCGCGCCGGCAGGCGCTGAAGCGCCTCCGCGGTGTGTCCATCGGCCCCGCCCGCGAACGTTATGATCACCGGCAGACCGCCCTCAAGTGGATCCTGGTGACCTGCTTCGGATACCTCGGCTACAAGAACGCCCGGTTCGGACGGATCGAGGCGCACGAGACGGTGACCGCCTATGCCCGGGAGAAGCTGCTGACCGCCCGCGCCCTGGCCGAGACGCGCGGCTTCCGGGTCCTCCACGCCATCGTGGACTCCATGTGGATCCAGAAAGCGGGGGCGACCGAGGCGGAGATCCGGGACCTCTGCCGGGCGATCCGGGAGGCCGTGGGGATCGACATCAACCTGGAGGGCATCTACAAATGGGTGAGCTTCCTCCCCTCGCGGGTGGACCCGGCACTCTCCGTGGCCAACCGGTATCTGGGGGCCTTCCGCTCCGGGGAGTTGAAGCTGCGGGGGATCGACCTGCGCCGGTCCGATACGCCGCCGCTGGTCGCCGAGGCCCAGCAGCGCATGGTGGAGATCCTGGCGCAGGCGGATGACCTCGCCGGGTTCGCGGCGCGGATCCCGACCGTGCTGGAGGTCTTCGTGGAGTACGCCTGGCGGCTGCGCGAGGGGCAGGTGCGCCTCACGGACCTCACCATCAAGCGGACCGTCTCCAAGGAGGCGGGCGAGTACAAGACCAACAGTCAGATCGGCCTGGCCAGCCGCCAGATGGCCGACCGGGGCGTGGCGGTCCACCCGGGGGAACGGGTGCGCTACGTGATCACCGACGCCGATGCGCCGAATGCCGAGGCCCGGGTGCGGGCCATCCCGTTCCTCGCGCCCGACACCCCCTACGACACCGGGAAGTACCTGGAACTCCTCTGCCGGGCCGTCGAGACGCTCCTCTGGCACCATGGCTACGACTGCGGCCGGCTCCTCCGCATCCTGGCGGAGCGAGGGGTCATTTCGGAGTAGGAGCGTTCGGCAGTTCGAGCGTTCGATGGTTCGGTCGTTCCCGACCCACCGAACAGCCGAACCCCCGAACAGCCGAACGTTCCTTAAACACGAGGGGGGAAACCTGGATCAGGTTTCCCCCCTCGACAGCCGGGATGCGAGAGCGATGTGGCCTACTGGATAGGCGCCACCAGGACCAC
>Ga0082335_1002328_pt1 | contig 36003 bp, 24 predicted proteins | sample Subgrocontami58m_FD_72375 | JGI IMG/M metagenome (GOLD analysis project Ga0082335, IMG submission 72375) | Subsurface groundwater microbial communities from S. Glens Falls, New York, USA - GMW37 contaminated, 5.8 m (SPADES assembly) (version 2) ... | reverse complement strand
GTGGCGATCGAGGGGCCGGATCTTTTTGATCACTGTTTTTTCTGGAGCGATCGATGCGCCGATTCCAACCCCTGCCCCATGCACTTTCGGTGGAAGCGAGTCAAACAGCAAGTCATCGGAAAACTGATGGAACGAACGACGTTGGCCGATCTCGCTAAAAGAACGGCTGCATGAGGCATGAGGACCAACAGAACCGGGCAATGGTAGAAAAAGTTGCATTAAAAATTAAAGGGGTTAGGAAATGAAATCACTTTTTTCATCGATTGCGGTGGCATTCTTGCTGCTGTTTGCCGCCAGTATCATCAATACATCTGAAGTGAAACCTCCTCCATCTTCCCCCAAGCTCATCGCGCTGGGGAAACAGATTTACAATAGGCAATGTGGTGCCTGCCATGGCGCGAAAGGGCGTGGTGATGGCGAAGCTGCCTACCTTTTATATCCCAAACCAAGAAATTTCGTCGCCGCTAAATACCGGATGGTCTCAACCTGGGACCGGGTTCCAACCGACCAAGATCTCTTTAACACCATTTCGCGCGGTATGCCGGGATCGGCGATGCCGTCGTGGGGACATCTCCCGGCAGAGCAACGCTGGGCTTTGATCTACTACGTAAAGTCGCTGGCAGAAAAACCCCTTGAGGTAAAACCGCCAAAAAATCCAGGACCTGATGGAAATGGGGGCGAAGGGGTAATCCAGGTGTCAAAGGAGCCACCGTACGATGACGCAGCCAAAGCCCGGGCATTGGAGCTTTATAAGGATGCCTGCGCCTCATGCCATGGGTCCACGGGCAGGGGCGACGGCACGGAGAAACAGGTAGACGAGGAAGGGTACCCCACCCGTCCGCGTGACCTTACAGCCGGCATTTTCAAAGGTAGCCCTGATCCCATTTCTCTTTACCGCCATATTATAGCGGGCATTCCAGGAAGCCCGATGCCGATGAGCGATTGGGCCTACGGGGATGATGCCTGGCACCTCGTCCATTACGTCCGATCTCTGTCGGGCGAAAAACAGCGAGAGCGCGTTGAGATGAAGAAATTCGAGATCGTGGCCCCGCGAGTGAAGGAACTCCCGGACCATCCTGACTCCGGGATCTGGCGCTCGGCTCCACGGGTAAACCTCCACCTGATGCCTCTGTGGTGGCGGACCGAACGGCCGGAGGAACTCACCGTACGTGCGCTTCATGACGGAAAGGAAATAGCCTTTTTGTTGATGTGGACGGATGATACCCATGACCACACCGCGATGCGTCCGCAGGATTTTCGCGATGCCGTTGCAGTGGAATTTTCTCTTACCAAGGATCCGCCTTTTTTTGCGATGGGCGAAAAGAGCAATCGCGTCAATATCTGGATGTGGAAATCGGAGCGCCAGGCCGATCTCGAGCCTGTCTTCCAAGACCTCGAAAAGGTCTATCCCAACCTTGGCATAGACGCCTATCCTAATCTGTTGCGCTCACCGGTGGAGCAAGCCTCCCGGCACGCGCTCACGCTCGAATCCGATAAAACGTTCGTAACAGGCTGGGGGGCGGGAAATATCGTATCCGATCCCCAACGCAAGAGCCCGGCGGAGGATCTGACGGCACAAGGATTCGGCACGCTCCGGGCGCGCCCAAGGATAGACCAAAAGGTCGACGCCAAGGGCGTTTATGCGGCGGACTCCTACCGCGTCATGTTCCGCAGAAGTCTCAAGCCCTCGGGAAAGGATGCGGTGGCGCTCAGTCCGGGAAGCACGATGCCGGTGGCATTTGCCGTCTGGAACGGAAGCGCTGGGGATCGTGATGGGAAGAAGTCAGTAACCATCTGGCAGGATCTTAAAATAGCAAAGTAGCCGTCAGCGATCAGCTAAAACAAAATCTCTGGCTGAAAGCTGATGGCTGAAGGCTCAGTTGGAGGGAGAGAAAACATGAGCAACGACAAAAAACAGCAGATCACCGATTTAACGCGCCGCGACTTCCTGCGCTGGATGGGGATCGGGACGGGCACGGCAGCTCTCACCACGGGATTACCGCTGCGCCTGCTGGCCGCAGCACGACCGGACGAGAACCCGCTCGCCGGCTCGGTGGATCGCGCCTGGGAAAAAATTTACCGCGATCAATATCGGTACGATCAGACCTTCGATTGGGTCTGCTCCCCAAACGACACCCACGCCTGCCGCGTTCGCGCCTACATGCGAAACGGCATTATCACTCGCCTCGGCAATACCTACGATTACCAAACGTACGCCGACCTTTACGGCAACAAGGCCACTGCCAATTGGAACCCCCGCCAGTGCGCCAAGGGATACACTTTCCACCGCGTGATCTACGGACCTTATCGGCTAAGGCACCCGATCGTCAGAAAAGGCTGGAAGGCCTGGGCCGATGCCGGTTTTCCCGAGCTGACGCCGGAAAACAAGACCAAGTACATGTTTGATAACCGCGGCCAGGACGAGTTCGTCCAGATCTCCTGGGAGGATGCCTTCGACAATATCGCCAAGGCGCTGGCCGCCATTTCGACCCGCTACAGCGGCGAGGAAGGGGCCAAGAAACTGCTGGCGCAGGGCTATCAGCCCGAGATGGTCAAGGAGATGGGCGGGGCAGGTACTCGCACTATCAAGATGCGCGGCGGTATGGGCCTGCTCGGCGTTATCGGCAAGTACGGCATGTATCGCCTCAACAACTCCCTCGCCCTGCTCGATGCTAAAATCCGTGGCGTTGATCACGAACATGCCCGCGCTGGGCGCAATTTCTCGAACTACACCTGGCACGGCGACCAGGCACCGGGACATCCGTGGGTGCACGGACTGCAGGCCTCGGATTGCGACTTCAACGATCTGCGCTCCTCCAAGCTCATCATCATGGACGGGAAGAATCTCGTCGAGAACAAACTCACGGACTCCCACTGGTTTATCGAGTGCATGGAGCGTGGGGCCAAGATCGTTGTGATCGCGCCGGAATACGGCCCTCCCTCGACCAAAGCCGACTATTGGATTCCCATCCGGCCGACGACCGACGCCGCGCTTTGGCTCGGCATCACGAAACTGATGATTGATAACAAGTGGTACGACGAAGCCTTCGTGAAGCGCTTCACCGACTTCCCGTTGCTGGTGCGAAAGGACAACCTCAAGCGCCTGCGCGCCCACGAGATCTTCCCGGACTACAAAACGCTGGCGACTCTTTCGCCCGATGGCCCGTCGATGAAGATCCAGGGGATCACCCCGGAGCAGCATGTCAAACTCGGCGACTTCGTGGTCTGGGACCGGAAGAGGAACGGCCCGGTCGCCGTCACGCGTGACGACATAGGCGAGACAATGGCTAGGAAGGGATTGGAGCCGGCCCTGGAGGGGAGCTTCAAGATCAGGCTGGTAGACGGCAAGGAGATTGAAGTCGCCACGCTATGGACGCTCTACCAGACACATCTCAAAGACTACGATCTCGACACGGTGGCCGAGATCACACGTGCGCCAAAAAATCTTATCGAACAGCTGGCACAGGATATCGCTACGATGAAGCCGGTGTCGATCCACCAGGGCGAGGGAATCAACCACTGGTTCCATGCTACCGAGATGAACCGCGCCTCTTATCTCCCCCTGATGCTCACCGGCAACATCGGCCAGCGTGGCGCCGGCTCTCACACCTGGGCTGGAAACTACAAGGCGGCGCTCTTCCAGGGTTCTCCTTGGACTGGACCCGGCTTCAAGGGCTGGGTAGCCGAGGATCCGTTTGACATTAATCTCGACCCGAAAGCGCCCGGCAAGGCCGTCAAGACCCACGCCTATACCAAGGACGAGGAGCCTGCGTATTGGAACCATGGAGACATGGCGTTGATTGTCAACACGCCGAAGTTCGGGCGCAAGAACTTCACCGGCGACACTCACATGCCCACGCCGACCAAGGCGATCATCTTCTCCAACGTCAACCTCATCAACAATGCCAAATGGGCCTATGGCATGATCAAGAACGTCAATCCCAATGTGGAGATGATCGTCTCGATCGACATCCAGATGACCGCTTCGATCGAGTACTCAGATCTTGCTCTGCCTGCTAATAGCTGGGTGGAGTTCGAAGGGCTCGAGATTACCGCAAGCTGTTCAAACCCGTTCTTGCAGATTTGGAAGGGCGGCATCCCGCCGGTGTTCGACAGCCGGGATGATTTAATGATCCTCGCGGGCATTGCCAATGGTCTGGCCGATGTGACCGGCGAAAAACGCTTCCGTGACTATTTTGCCTTCGCTGCGCCGGACAAACGCGGGGTCTACATCCAGCGGCTGCTCGACACCTGCACGACAACCATCGGATATAAACTGGAGGACATTATGGCCGGAAAGTACGGCCCTCCGGGTGGCTGCCTGCTGAACTTTCGCACCTACCCTCGGATACCCTTCTACGAGCAGGTGCACGACAGCGAACCATTCCACACCGACACAGGTCGTCTGCACGCCTACGCCGACGTCCCGGAAGCGATCGAGTATGGAGAAAATTTCATCGTCCACCGCGAAGGGCCGGAGGCAACACCCTATCTGCCCAACGTGATCGTCAGTTCCAATCCTTACATCCGCCCGGAAGATTACGGCATCCCGCTCAACGCCGAGCACTGGGACGAGCGCACCATCCGCAACGTCAAGATGCCGTGGAACAAGGTGAAGGAAACCAGGAACTTCCTCTGGGAGAAGGGGTTCCAGTTTTACTGCCTTACTCCCAAGACGCGCCACCGGGTGCACTCGAGCTGGTCCAACGTCGATTGGCACATGCTCTACGACTCCAACTTTGGCGATCCTTACCGGCTGGACAAGCGCGCTCCCTCTGTCGGGGAGCACCAGCTCCACATGAACCCGCAGGCGGCCCGTGACCTTGGAATCAACGACGGAGACTACGTTTACGTGGACGCCAACCCAGCCGACCGTCCTTATCTGGGGGCTAAGCCCAACGATCCCTTCTATAAGGTTTCTCGGTGCATGCTCAGAGTGAAGTATAACCATGCCTATCCCTACAACATCGTGATGATGAAGCACGCGCCGTTCATCGCAACCGAGAAAAGCGTCAAGGCCCACGAGACCAGACCCGACGGCCGCGCCCTCTCGGAGAACACCGGCTATCAGGCCAATCTCCGCTACGGCTCGCAGCAGTCGATCACACGCAACTGGCACATGCCCATGCATCAAACCGACACCCTGTTTCACAAGGCGAAGGTCTCTATGAGCTTTATCTTCGGCGGTGAAGCCGACAACCATGCGATCAACACTGTGCCTAAGGAGACGTTGGTCCGAGTCACCAAAGCCGAAGACGGCGGTCTGGGCGGCAAGGGGATCTGGAAGCCGGCAACCACCGGCTATACACCGGACAACGAGAGCGATGTAATGAAGAAGTACCTGGCAGGGGAGCTGACAAAAGTAAGCAAAGGATAGCAAAGAAGCCTTCAGCGATCAGCCCTCAGCAATATCAAAGCTGAAAGCTGACTGTTGAGAGCTGACCGAGACGAAAGGATCATACAAGATGTCATTCTGAGCGCAAGCGAAGAATCTCATGAAAGACTAGACCCTTCGCGGAGCCTGCCCTGAGCAGAAGAGAGATCCTTCGTTTCACTCAGGATGACAAGTGAAGGGCTCAGGGTGACAAAAGCAAAGAGGAGAGAGTGATGCCTTACAACGACCCTGATCCGAGTGATCCCAATGTCCTGGTAGGCGTCGTTTTGCCGGCGGACGCAGAGGCTATGCGCGAGATGGCCTATGTCTTCGCCGAAGAGTTTGCGCGCATGGGATACGGCAAGAGTCAGCTCCTCAACGTATTCCAGAACCCGTTTTACGCCGGTGCGCACGGTGCCTACCGCACCCTTGGCGAAGAGGCGATCCACGCTATTATAGACGAGTGCCTCGCCGCCTGGGGCTCTGTGCGCTTGATCGACCGTGATAATGGAAAGGAGATGTAAATATGCCCAAAGTTCATAACTGGCAGATCGGCCGGGAGATGGCCTACCCTTACAAGGCGGTTTTCCCGCGCCGTCAATTTGCCTTCGTCTTCAACACCAACCGCTGCATCGCTTGCCAAAGCTGCACCATGGCATGCAAGTCCACCTGGACCTTCAACAAAGGCCAGGAACACATGTGGTGGGCTAATGTAGAGACGAAACCCTACGGAGGATATCCCCAGTTCTGGGACGTCAAGATCCTCGATCTCTTGGAAAAGGCCAACGCCGGAAACCAGCACTGGTCGGGAAAGCCTTCCGCCGATTCGAAGCGACCTTACGGCCAGTTTGACGGCCAGACGATTTTCGAAGCGCAGAAGATGCTCACCCCCGATAGCGCTCGGGTGCTCGGCTATCTGCCCAGTGATGAGGAATGGAATTCGCCCAATATCTACGAAGATAACCCGGTCGGGAAAAAAGGGGTGCGCTACGAATTCGACAAAACTGGCGTGGAGCTTCCAGAGCATAAGACCTGGTTCTTCTATCTGGCGCGCATCTGTAACCATTGCAGTTATCCGGCCTGTCTGGCCGCCTGCCCACGCAAAGCGATCTATAAGCGCCCTGAGGATGGGGTCGTGCTGATTGACCAGGAACAGTGCCGCGGCTACCGCAAGTGCGTAGAGGCCTGCCCTTACAAGAAGTCGATGTACCGGGGCAATACCAGAGTCTCGGAGAAATGCATCGCCTGCTATCCGCGCGTCGAGGGAAAGGACCCGGAGACCAAGGGGCAACCGATGGAGACCCGCTGCATGACGGCGTGCATCGGCCAGATCCGCATGCAGGGGCTCGTCAAAATGAACCGCGACGGCGCCTGGGCCGAAGATCGATACCACCCGCTTTACTACCTCGTGCACGTGGCCAAGGTGGCCCTACCCCTTTACCCGCAGTTCGGCACAGAGCCCAACGGCTACTACATCCCGCCGCGCTGGGTGCCGCGAGACTATTTGAGACAGATGTTCGGGCCGGGTGTGGACGAAGCGATCGAGCGCTACTCAAACCCCGACCGGGAACTGCTCGCGGTGCTTCAGCTCTTCCGCCGCTCCAACCGGATCATCTTCCGCTACGAGATCAAGGAAGGGCCAAAGATCTATGAGGCAACGTTGCGCGGGAAAAAGATAACCCTATATAATGACACCGCCATTGCCTATGGCCAGGACGGAAAGGAAATTTTCCGCACCACAGTAGAAGAACCGCTGCATGTGCGGCCGGCTCAGCATGCGAACTCGATATGACGCAAATAGATCGAAGATTGAAGATGGAGGATAGAAGATCGCGATTCTCGATCCTCGGACACGGGCGTTTGATGCCTTCAGGAGACCGCAATGTCAATGGAAATATCGCAAAATGATCGAGAGGTAAGTGAAATCGATCTGGCCCTTTGCCGGGCGACCATCTACGGCGCGCTGGCGCTCGGCCTTAGGCCGCCCACAGATGAAACAGTTGCCCGCCTGGTTTCGGTCGAGGGCGCGACCGCTCTGGCCGAGGCTGCCACGGTGCTGGATGCCAACGGAGCGTCGAGTCTCGGTTCTACGGCTTTGAGGCTCTGCGCAGATAAAGTATCACCCGACACGCTATCATACTCGCACAGACGCCTCTTCGGCCATACTGCTGGCGGAACGGCGCCGCCGTATGAAACCGAATACGGGGCTGAAGCGCTTTTTCAGCAGCCTCAAGAATTAGGCGATCTGGCGGGTTTTTACCTGGCATTCGGCCTTACCCTGAACCAGGCGGAGCATGAGAGGACGGACCACGTGAGCTGCGAATGCGAGTTTCTTTCCTTCCTCTGCTTAAAAGAGGCTTATGCTTTGGAAAAGGGGGACGTATCGATGCTGGAAGAAGTGCGAAAGGGCACACGGCTCTTTTTGCGCGATCACCTGGGGCGCTTTGTCCCGTCCTTCACTAGAAAGCTCGTCATCGGAGACCAGGGCGGATTTTACGGAGTCCTGGGCGAGCTCTGCTCGAGATTCGTCACGGAGGAGTGTATTCGGCTCGGCCTGCCTGTGGGTCCCGAGAATTTGGGCCTCCGTCCAGCCACCGACGACTCTGTCCCGATGGCGTGCGGTACCGGCGCGGAGTGCGCGGCGATGCCCGGGGTGTGCGATCCCGAGGAAAACGGAGCCATATGAAACCGGTAGACCTATTGCACTACGATCCCGGTCTCATGGAGGAGACGGTTTTTCTCGCCATCCGGGAAGATCGGGAGGCAAAGAGATTTCATAAAGAAAGGCACCTTCTTTACGAGATCACGAATGCGGAGGAGCGCGAGCGGGCTTTCCAGGATTTCTACCGGGCATGGTTTTTCCGCTTGGGTTTTTCCGAGCAGATCGAAACGGCGCTTGGCGAACAGCCTCTTATCTCCTCCGGCGTCAAGGGCTGTTTCGTTGCCCGCGCCCCGGGAAAGCAAGAGGAAGGAACGGAGCTCTTCGTCAACCCTGAAGAAAAACTCAGTGACAGAGAACAACGTACCATTAGCATCTTCTTGCTGCCTGAATCCCTCCTGAATCCTTCCGTCTTATTGACCTTCCTCCGCCACGAGCTGCTGCACATTGCCGACATGCTCGATCCCGGCTTTGGCTATGAACGGGAGCTGCCAGCCGCCGAGGCCGGACCCACTCACGATCGGCTACACAAAGAGCGCTACCGGGTCTTGTGGGACGCGACAATCGATGGCCGGATGGTGCGGCGAGGGTGGGCGGACGAGTCCGTACGTGCCAATCGCTTATGTGATTTCCGCCAGGCCTTTTCCATGCTCGCAGAGGATATCGAGGATCTCTTCAGTCGTTTTTTTGATCGCGAGCCGCACACCCACGCGGAACTTGTTGCCTTTGTATTTGACCCCAGGGCAGTCGTAGGGACATACGAGGGCTACTATCCCGGCGCCCGCTGCCCCCTTTGCAGATTTCCAACCTACACCTTCGAGCCGGAGCCCGAACGTCTTGCTCCAGAGGTGGCCAATCAGATTACTCAGGACTTTCCCTATTGGCAATGCGCCGATGGCCTATGTACGCAGTGCGCGGATCTTTACCGGGCTCGCAATGCATCGGCATCGGCTACCCAGAGCCTACCCGGGAACTTATTTCTCGGCCCGCAAAGCTGACCCGCCATATTAGCTCTTGACCCCGCCTGGGGTCTGGTTCTATTTCTATGCCATGATCGCCCTGAAAAACATCCAAGCCGCGCGGGGGCGCATTCAGAGCCGCATCTACTGCTCTCCCTGTGCCTATTCGGAGACCGTAAGCCAGATGGCGGGAAACCGCGTCTTCTTCAAGCTGGATAACTTGCAAATGACCGGTTCCTTTAAGGAAAGAGGGGCGTTGAATCGTCTTCTGACGCTTTCCCGTGGAGAGGCGGAACGCGGCGTCATTGCGGCGAGCGCGGGAAACCACGGCATGGCCGTAGCATTCCACAGCCAGCGGCTTGGAATTCCATCCACCATCGTCATGCCGGTTCACGCGCCGCTCATCAAGGTCAGTTGGGTACAGCGTTACGGTGCGCGGACTGTGCTCCACGGAGAGGATTATGATGCGGCTTTTGAGGAAGCCCAACGTCTCAGGGTTGACAAGGAGCTCACATTCATTCACGCCTTTGACGACCCTGAGGTCGTGGCTGGTCAGGGAACTCTGGGGCTGGAGTTGCTGGAGCAGAATCCAGAGCTGGAGGCGGTTATCGTCCCGGTCGGAGGCGGCGGCCTGATAGCTGGAGTAGCCCTGGCCATTAAAGAGTCGGCGCCGAAGACCCGGATCATTGGCGTGCAGGCCGAACAGCTTCCTGCCATGATAGCTGCGGTGGAAAAAGGCGCCGTGGTTCATCTCCCTTCGGCAACAACCATCGCCGACGGCATCGCAGTACGCGCCGTTGGAAAGATTCCCCTGGAGCTGGTCAAAAAATACGTCGACGACATCGTCACAGTCAGTGAGGCAGAGATTGCCAACGCTATTCTCCTGCTTCTGGAGATCGAAAAGACAGTAGCTGAAGGGGCCGCGGCCGTTCCCCTGGCAGCTCTGATCAACCGCAAGGTAGAGCTCACCGGAAAAAAAGTGGCCCTGATCGTCTCTGGTGGCAACATCGACATGAACCTGATATCTCGCATCATCGAAAAAGGGCTCATTCAGGATGGGCGACTGGCCCGCCTTTCGGTTACTCTTACCGACCGGCCAGGATCCTTGGCCCGCCTTACCGAGTGCCTGGGAAAAGAGCGGGCCAATATCCTTCAGATCGAACACGTTCGCGGCTTCGGAGAGATAGCGATTGGGGAAACCGAGGTGGAGTTGATTTTGGAAACGACGGGCCGGGAGCATATCCACCGGATCAACGAGGCCCTTCGAGGGGAAGGCTTTCGAATCAACGTTGGACCCTCTAAAGACAAACCGAGAACTTGATGGTGGCGGGCTCAGTCTAACCGATCGAGCCGCTCAGAAAATCATAGAGTTCATTGCGGTGTTAACTATGCCACTTTTTTCTTTACAGTTGCTCCCTGCCAGATGACACGCACAAATTTGTTATTGTGGCCCCATTTGTAGACGACACTTGCCCCGTCTTAACCATCCACCCGGCAAAGGAGACAAAGCCCACGGGCGCTCAAGCGGCCTGATCCCCTGCTAAAATTGCCAAAGATTTTGACATGGCGGGCTCTCATATTCTTTCCACCAGCATCGCCACTGCTTCTCCACCCCCGATGCAGAGAGCGGCGATGCCCCGCTTCTTATTGAGATCGGTAAGAGTGTGGACCAAAGTGGTCAAGATTCTGGCGCCGCTGGCGCCGATCGGATGTCCGAGCGCAGTAGCCCCTCCCCGCACATTGACCTTTACCGGAGGCAACCCTAATTCCCGATTTACCGCAATGGACGCGACAGCAAAGGCCTCGTTGATCTCCAAGAGATCGATATCGTCCAGGTTATATCCATTCCTGGCAAGAAGCGACGAGATGGCCTGAACCGGGGCGATAGTAAACCATTCTGGTTCTCTGGCAGATGTCACAAATCCGAGGATTCGTATCAGGGGCCGGATGCCAAATTCCTGCGCTTTATCCTCCGCCATCACCACCAATGCCGCGGCACCGTCGCTGATGGATGAGGCGTTCCCTGCGGTCACGGTTCCTCCCTGCCGAAAGACCGGTTTGAGCGTCTTCATTTTTGCACCATCGAACTTCATGACTTCCTCATCTTCTTCAACCACCACATCTTTGTCTCCCTTGCGAGGCAGCTGAACAGGGACTATCTCCTTCTTGAAAAGCCCCTGGCGCGCGGCATTCTGAGCCCGTTGGTAGCTCTCGATGGCAAACTGATCCTGATCCTCACGCGAAATCTTAAACTTCTCGGCGCAAAGCTCGGCCGCCGCGCCCATATGGAAGTCGTTATAGACATCCCAGAGCCCATCCCTGATAAGACTATCTACCAACGTCCCGTTGCCCATCCGGTACCCGCTGCGGGCTTTCTCCAACAGATAGGGGGCATTGCTCATGCTCTCCATCCCGCCGGCGACGACGACCTCGGCCTCTCCCAGGTGGATCGCCTGTGTGGCCAGCATCACCGCCTTCAGTCCGGAACCACAGACTTTGTTGATCGTCATGCAGCCGACCTTCCTGGGCAGTCCCGCGCCCAATGCGGCCTGGCGCGCCGGTGCCTGACCAAGTCCAGCCGAGAGGACATTCCCCATAATCACTTCATCCACTTCCTCTCCCTTCACATTCGCCCTTACCAACGCTTCAGCAATGGCGATGCTCCCAAGCCTAGTGGCGGACAGCGAGCTAAGTGAGCCGTTAAAGCTCCCGATCGGTGTTCGAACCGCACTGACAATGACAGCTGTCTTCATAAACTTGCCTACGAAAGGCCAGAACCAGGCTTGGAATATTCACCCGACCCTAGCTTATTCTCTCCTTACATAAAAAGAGTCGCTGCAGGAATTGCTCCACCTTTTTGCCCAATGCGGAAATATCAGCTTCCGTATTCAGTGAGAGGTAATTGTTAGGCGGGACTTCCTCGAATGGCTCAAAGACAGCACCCTGCTTCAAATAGATCTCCCACCGTCCGTTGGAAAGATCGCTTCCTTCTTCGGCTCGCCTTTTCAGCCTCTCCCGCACAACCTCATCTGAACTATAGCAGTGAATCATGGCTACCGGGATCTGATGCTTTGAAGCCAGATGCAGAATGGTTTCTCGCTGGAACTTTTGATGAAAGGTAGCGTCTAGAATCGCCCCTTCGCCTTTGAGAACGAACCGCTCAGCCTCCTCCGCCATTTTCACATAGGTTTGCCGCGTCTTAGAAAGGCTGTAGATTCCTTCCGCGTACGGAACCGCCACCTGTCGTTTTAAATTCCCCGCAAGGGCTTTGCGCGTCGCATCCGAGTTAATAATACGCATACCGAGGCGATGGCTCATTTCTTGCGCCAAAGTGGACTTTCCGCTTCCTGTAAGGCCGGAAATCAACAGGAGAAACGGCTGGCATGCTTCCCATCTGACGCGATAAGCATAGGCGAAGTAAGCGGAGGCTTGGGGAGAGGTCCCACCCGAGCGCAACGCAGCCACTTTTCCCCGCACCAAGGCACGGTGGCACTTGTAAAAAGGGAGCAGCAGAGGAAACTCGTCATCGTCTGCCAACTCCTTATAACGCGCGAGAAAGTCCTGAGCCAGATCCTTCGCGCCGCGGAACTCCAAGTCCATAACAAGAAAAGCGATCTCTGAGGCAACATCGCAGTATCGGAGCCTCGGGCTGAATTCAATGCAATCAAATATCTGAATCCCTTCTGGAGGAAAGCAGATGTGTTCGCAGTGAAGATCCCCGTGGAGCTCCCGTATCCGGCCTTCGAGGACTCGACGAACAAACAGATCCTTATGTCCCGTGATGAAGCATGGACCAAAATCCTTCAGCACCTTAAAGCTCTCGGAATCGAGCAGCCGCCCCACATAGGGGCGGATGTCAGCGAGGTTTTCGTCCCAAAGATTCCGCACGGACAAGGGGTTCCCGACGTTGTTGATCCTGCCCCCGGTTGCCGCCTGGGCGTGAAACGGTGCAAGGTATTCCGCCAGCGAACGCATCATCTCACGAGTCCCTTGGTCTCGCTCCACTAGGAAATCGAGCATCCGGCTTTCTGGCAAGCGGCGCATGACCAAAGCATATTCGACCGGCCTGACATCGCTCCCCAACTGCCAGCATTCGTTCTCGTGGGAAATGGGTAGCACCCCAAGATAAACCGAAGGTGCGAGCCTCCGGTTCAAGCGCAATTCTTCTTGGAGGAAAAATTTCCTCTTGGCCAGGGTTGAGAAATCCAAAAAAGAAAAAAGAACAGGCTTTTTAATTTTGTAAACCAGATCGCCGACAAAAAAGAGATGGGAGATATGGGTCTCCTTATGGCCAACCTCAGAGGCCCCCTTAGGATAGAAAGAAGGCTCCTGCATAGCCGTGATCAGAGCCCTCTGGCTAGAAGAAGATAACGAGGGAAAATCCCCCATTTCGCTTGCGTGATGTGAGACCAAACCTTTCCCTCTATCGGAGGAAAGACGCATAAATCATGCCAGGAATAAGCAGAGTAGACGGCGTAGATAGAGAGGTTTGCTCTGAGTTGTTTCTAAATTATGGGGAAAAGGACCAGAGTTTTTAGCAAAATTGGTAAACCCCGTACCACGGACTTACGTCCGTGGCTTTGGGGCGCTGCCCTTCGGGCAAGTTCGGAACATTCATCCTCGCACTCACGTGCGGGGCTTTCTGTGGTACGGGGTAAAGCTGAGGGGATGGCTGAAGCCTCTATTTTTCTAGAGCTGAACTTAGAGCTGCCGGGCTGCCTGTAGCAGTTCCGGGTCCTGGCAGAACCGTTGCAAGGCGAACTTGAGCCTCTGCCTCTGTACACTGGCAGGAATACCAACGTTCTCCATCGTCTTTGCCGTCTTCGGCCCCCCTATCAAAAGCAGCTTGCTGTATATAGCATCTATCTCCGACGTCTCTATCTCCAACGCTATCCTAAATGCCTCCTCCACCCCAATCGACGGAGTCCCCTTGCTCAAATATACGCTAATCCATTCCTTAAGCTCCTCCGCCTTCTCCCGACTAATGCTCGGATCAAGCGCCTCGTCCGTATAACCCTTGATCATCTCCTTACACGCCAAAAGAATCGCCGCATGCTGCTCCTCCTGCACCCCCATCTCCCACCAAAAATCCCTCAGCTCAGGATGATGCAAAAAAAGATGTGAAAAACGAAAATAGACCTTCCCTACCAAGCGCTCTATCTCCGCAAAACCCCTTAAAGGGTCAAATTGGGCCTCCATAACCATTGAATGAATAGACCTTTTTGACTGATTTCTTATATCCTCTCATTTCTTTCTTTTCAAGCCGAACGGATGATTGCTTTCCGTTCCTGAAAATAAGAAAGCCAATCTAGATTTTCTCAATTTTAGTTTGTTTCTCCTCCCAGGGCCGCCATGCAAGGGGCAAATGCTGGCATAAAAATTGCGTTTCTCTACGTTCTCATATAATATTTCCTACTTACCTTCTGCCTACGAACAATAAAGCGACAAGGGGAGGAAGACTGGATTAAACATGACCTACTACAGAGACTTGAGAGAATTCTTGGGGGAGTTGGAAAAGGCCGGCAAGCTTGCGCGCATCCGCCGGGCGATCAATAAGGACACCGAATTGCATCCTCTGGTGCGATGGCAGTTTCGTGGTCTGGAGGAGCCGGAGCGTTTCGGCTTTCTCTTTGAAAAGCTAACGGGAATCCACGGGGAAAGTTATAATGGTTCTTTGGCCTCCACCGTCATCGCTCCTTGCCTGGAGGTCTATGCGCTAGCGCTCAAGTGCGCGCCCAATCGTCAGGCTATCAATGACCGATGGGCCGCAGCCTTCCGTCATCCTATACCCCCTGTCAGTGTTCAAAAGGCGCCGGTTAAGGAGGAGATCCACGTTGGGGAAGGGCTACTTGCCCACGGCGGGCTCGGGGAGTTTCCCATCCCGATGACCGGAAATGGGTGGGAGGCCTTGCCGCGTCTTACCGGCTGCTGCTGGTTCAGCAAGGACCCGGAGACTGGAGAGGTCAATGTGGGGACCTACAATGGTGTCTATCTGGGTCCTGCCGAGAGCTGCGCTCGCGTTTCCCCACGGGGCCACATGAGAATCCATTGGCAAAAGTGCAAGGCAAAGGGGAAGCCTCTTCAGGTAGCCGCCGTGATCGGTCCGTCTCCCGCATTGGTAATGACCAGCATCACGGAGATCCCCTATGGGGTATCCGAGCTCGAGATAGCGGGGGGACTCGCCGGCGAGCCAATCGAGATTATCCGGTGTGAGACGGTGGATCTGGAGGTGCCGGCAAATGCAGAGATCGTCCTCGAAGGTGAAATCCCTCCCGACTATATCCTCCCGGACCCGGCAAGCGGCGAGCACACCGGCTATACCTTCGTGGACCGCACCGCATTGCCCTTTCACATCCGCTGCATCACCCATCGAAAAAATCCCATATGGCACGATATCGTGGATCAGTTTCCTCCCAGCGAGTCGAGCGTTATGGGAAACCTCAATCGCGAAGCCAACATGCTGAACTTTCTCCGCAATGCCTGTGGCATCCCTTATGTTAAGGATGTTGCCTTCCACCACTGCGGCGGTTCGCGCCGATTTTGTGTCATCAGGTTGCAACGCTTAGGTGCGACGAGCATCCCGAACCGGAACGTCTGGCATGCCCTGCAGGCATCGCTCGCGGTCTCCACCGAATGGCCCAAGATTACCATTGCGGTGGATGAGGATATCGACCCGTGGGATTTAGAGTCGGTTTTCTGGGCAGTTTCCTTCTCTTATCAACCGCACCGGGATACTCATATTGTCCTCGGTCGGGGCGCGACCGCGGATCAATCCGGCGGCCCGCGCACCCTGCCCCTCGATGAACAAGAATACCCCCGGAGCCGCACCGGGCCTCAGGGAAATTCTTCGATCCTCATCGATGCAACCCGCAAGTGGCCCTACACTCCCACCTCCCTGCCCAAGCGGGAATACATGGATCGGGCCAAAGAGATCTGGGAGGAGCTGGGCCTGCCGCACTTAAGACCACGCGAGCCGTGGTATGGTATTTCGCTCGGTGAATGGCCGGAGGAATACCAACGCCATGCAGAAATGGGCGAGCGGGGCGAATTCGATAAAATCGCCGCGGAGATTTTGCAGCAGAAAAAAAAGGTCTGAGTATGAAAAGAAAAAAATCAACCGTAGCAGAGCTGGCTCAGCTGACCGGGAAGAAACGCAGAGAAAATCTCATCCGAGGGGCCAGGCAAGAAGGAAAAATAACATTTTATACCTCTACGGCCCCGGAGGATATCCAGTCCCTGCTGCTCGCCTTCGGCATGCATTACCCGTTCATTCAGACGGAAATGGTCCGGGATAAGGGTACCGTGCTGCGGGAGCGCATCATACAGGAGTATCGAGATGGTGGATCACCCGCGGATGTCATTGAACTCAGCGACATCAATCTGGGGAAGTTAAAGCAGCGGGAATTAATCCGCTCCTATCTATCGCCCGAGGCCAAACCTTATCCTGATAGGCTGCGCGAAAGCGAAAGCTGCTGGGTGGCTGAACAGAGAAACTTTCTGGTCCTTGCCTGGAATACCCGCCTGCTCGAGGAAGCCCTCATCCCTGATAGCTACGATGGTCTCCTTAATCCGAGGCTTAAAGGCAAGATCGTTGTCGAAGCGCACGATGCCTCCTGGATGGCGGCCCTGACGGCTCACTGGGGAGAGAAAAGGGGGATCGACTTTTTCCGCTCCCTCGGTCCCCAACTGGGGGGCGTGCGTACCGGCCACCAGATTATCGCCGAGCAGATTGCCGCCGGCAGCGTCGTCCTATCTCCTACCATTCACAGCAACAATTCTGAGTGGTTGAAGCGACGGGGCCTGCCGATCGATTGGCGTCCCTTGAGCCCCGTGGTGACTGAGCTCGTCGGGGCCGCGCTCCCGGTGGATCCTCCTCATCCGCACGCCGCCCTGCTCCTGATCGATTTTATTCTATCAATCGAAGGGCAGAAGATCCTTCGGCTGTGGAAGCGGGTCCCGTGCCACCCGGGCGTAGAGGCTGATCCCCCCTATATGAATAGTGGTTTCGACACCATCCTCGTAGATGCCAAGTCGTTTTTGGCAAGGGAGAGTGACCTGGAAAAGCTCTGGCATGAGCTGATCCTCGCCCACTCCGGACAATAAGTGAGAGACTACAGCTCGGGAGCCAATGAGTAGCACAATGGACGCGTTGCCAACTTCCACCCGATCCGTTCCGAGCGGGGAGGATATCCGGATTCCCAGCGTCTGCAAGATGTGCGGCAACGGGTGCGGAATATTGATTCACCGCGTCAACGGCGTGGTGGTCAAGATAGACGGAAACCCGGACAACCCGCACAATTTCGGCAAGCTCTGCGCCAAGGGGCTCTCCGGGATCATGGCGCTCTATGACCCCAACCGCCTGCGTAGCTGCTTGCGGCGTACCAACCCGCGCAAAGGTCCCGGTCAGGATCCAGGTTGGAAAGAAGTAAGCTGGGAAGAGGCGCTAGAAGAGGTCGCGACCCGCATGCGTAAGATCAAGGCCGACGATCCTCGAAAGCTAATGTTTGTGAACGGCATCACAGAGATCGAGATGTCTCGACAGGTCGGGGCGGCTTTTGGCGAGTCCTTTAACACCCCCAACTATACCACTGGTGTTTCCTTCGGAACCCATACGCGGGTTTCTTTTTTGAACACCGGTTCGATGCACAGCGAACCTGACTTCGACCACTGTCGCCTGCTCATTTTGTTCGGGTCGCAAAAAGGATCTATCAGCGGGCATGACACTATGAAGAGCGCCATGGGCATGGCCGACGCCCGGGAGCGCGGCATGAAAGTGGTGGTCTTCGACCCCCTGTGCACCCCGACCGCCTCCAAGGCGGACGAATGGATCCCGCTCATACCCGGTACTGACGGCGCGGTGGCGCTGTCTCTTTTACACGTGCTGCTTAACGAGCTCGGCGTCATGGACCGGATATTTTTAAAGCAGCAGACCAATGGTCCGTATCTGGTTGGGCCATCCGGGCACTACCTGCGCCATGCGAAATCGGGCAAACCGCTGGTGTGGGACGTAACGGATCGAATGGCCAAGGCCTATGACGATCCTGGCCTGGCGGAACCGGCATTAACCGGCGAGTTTGAGATCGACGGCCAGACCTGGCGTCCGGCCTTAGACCTGCTCCGGCTGCACGTCGGCAAATTTCCACCGGAGCGTGTGGAAACAATTTCAACAGTGCCGGCTGACACGCTGCGTCGACTGGCTCGGGAATTTGGCGAGAGCGCACAAATCGGCGCCACCATGTCGGTCGACGGCGTCCCGATGCCGCTGCGTCCGGTATGTTCCTTCGCCGACAGCCGCGGCTCCACCTGCCATACCCAGGGAGTCTGGACCGGCACTGCCATTCAACTGCTCAACGTTATGGTGGGATCTGTGGATGTCCCTGGAGGGTCCATCAGCACCAGCATCGTCGGACCCGGGGAAAAACTGCGGGTCACGGAAAGTCCGGACGGCATGATCCTGTTCGGCGGCGGGCGGCCGGGGGGAGAGGCGCAGTACCCGGGCCAGCGGCCCCGCGCCCCGGAGACGGTGGAGCTTCACGAGCTTTTCCCCGTTGGCAAGCAGCCGCGCCCGATGCTTGGCCTGGCCCTGCTCGACTATCCTGAGTTGATCCCCTACCAACTGGAGATGTTAATTATTCTGGGAAGCAACGTTGTGATGAGCGGCGCTGATCCCAAGCGCATGGTCGAAGCCCTTCAAAGAGTTCCATTTATCGTCGCTCTCGGTGACAGATTGGATGAGACGCTGGAGTGCGCCGACTTGATATTTCCTACCGCCCAAGGCCTGGAACGCCTCGACTTCCCAGTGAACCGCCTGGAGGGTTGGGTCACCGGCCGTCACTGGTATTTCACCGCGCGGCTGCCTGCTGTCGAGCCACCACCGGGCGTTCGGCACACCGTAGACATCTTCATGGAATGGGCCGACCGGATCGGCTTGCTGCCGGAGATAAACCAGCGACTCAATGCGCAGCTGGGGTTCTCGGAGAGCCAGAGGCTGGAGGCCGACCGTCGTTACTCAAACACAGAGATTGTCGAACGTCGCATGCGGTCGATGTTCGGCGCAGACCACGACATCAGCTGGTTCCAAAAGAACGGACTGGTGGCCTGGGAGCGGAGCCTGGCGGAGCGCTATCCGCGAGCGGTGCTTAAGCTGCCGCGTGTCCCAGTCTACTTTCCCGACATATTGGACCGCGGTCAAGAGCTCAAGGAGGTACTGGACCGGCTTGGCCTGAACTGGGACCTGTCAAGCTACCAGCCGGTACCTGTCTGGTATGGATGTTGGAGCCACCAGACACGCCGCCCTGAACAGCTCTTCGCCGTCAACTACAAGCTGGCGTTTCAGACCTCAACGACCACGCAATACAACCCATGGCTTGCCGAGCTTTCGGAGCGCCATCCGCTGGCCCTGTATGCTGCGCTGAACAGCCAGACGGCCCGCCGCCTGGGCATCGTCGATGAAGAGGAAGTCGAAATCGTCGGCGTCAATGAGTATACTGCGCGCGGTGTAGTGCGCGTCTCGGAGTGCGTTCACCCCGACGTAGTCGCCATCGCCTCCTGCTTTGGCCACTGGTCGCGAGGGCAAACCGTCACAGCGCGTCAAGGCTTAAACTTTAACTCGTTCATTCCCTTGAACATTCGCGGAATGGAGATGCTATCCGGCGACTACGACCATTGCGCCCTGGTTACCATTCGAAAACTAGCAAGAGGGCGGAGGTAGGAAATGAGGCAAGAAAGGAACCGGACAGCTGCGGATTTTATCAATGAATTATACGGATCCATATAACAAGGATTAGAAAGTTAGAGATTTTACCATGCCCTATGCAGATCTGCGCGAATTCCTGAATCGCCTCGAGGCCTCCGGCAAGCTCCACAGGATTACCAATCCGGTCGACAAAGATTGGGAGATTGCTGCTGTCTCCAGGATAGTCTTTGAAAGCATATCGGAGACTCAGCGCCCCGCGCTCCTCTTCGAGCGCGTGAAGGGCTTTGAGATTCCCGTGGTTGCCGGCGTGCTTGGGGCATCCCGGTCGATCTATTGTCTTGCCCTCGAATGCGAGCTCAAAGACGTGCCCAAAAAATGGGGTGAAGCGGAACTGCGCCCCATTCCACCGCGACGGCTGTCCGACGGTCCCGTGCATGAGAACATTTTGCTCGGCGAAAAGGCCGATCTCACCTTTCTCCCTATTCCCACCTGGACCGTGGGGAAAGACCCCGCCCCGTACATCACCTCCGGTTACATTATCACCGCGGACCCAGGGTCCCGCATCCGCAATGTGGGGACTTACCGGCTTCAACTCAAGGGGCCGCGCAAACTGGGTCTCTTCATCAACTATCTCCAGGGCGGCAGACTCCACGTTGAAAAGAACAATAAGCTTGGTCAGCCGACGCCGGTTGCCATCGTCGTCGGCGCCGATCCGGCCGTGGGTCTGGTATCCGTCTCCCGTCTCCCTCAAGATATGGATGAGCTGGCGGTAGCCGGTGGTCTTCGAGGGGAAGCGCTCGACGTGGTGCGTTGCCGCAGTATCGACTTGGAGGTGCCGGCCACGGCCGAGATTGTCATCGAAGGGGTGATCAGGGCCAACGAACTCGAAAGCGAGGGCCCTTTTGGCGAATATACCGGCTACATGGGACCGAAGGCGATGTCCTATATTGTTGATGTGCAGTGCATCACGCACAGGAGCCGGCCGATCTTCCAGGCCTTCCTTAGCCAGATGCCCCCAAGCGAGTCGAGCTGCATCCGCTCGATCGGCAGAGAAGCCACGCTATACAAACATCTCGTCGAAGACCTCGGTCTTCCGGTCGGCGGCGTCCATCTCCTCGAGACCAGCGGCGCCGCGGCCTATCTGGTTATCTCGATTAAAAAGAGCCATCCCGTCCAGCCGCGCACCGTCATGTGCGGGGCCTGGAGTTTTGCTCCCCAGTTCGGCAAGATCACCGTGGTCGTGGACGATGACGTCGACATCCGCGATATAAATGCGGTCAACTGGGCCCTTTCTTTTCGCGTCCAGCCCGAAAAAGATATCGTGCTTATGCCGGGCATGGCGGCTGTCTCTTTGGATCCTTCGCAGGCGCCGGCCGAGGTCCCGCAAGAGGACATGTCGCGCCGCGTCTCTTCGAAAATAGGCATCGATGCGACCCGAAAGCATGCCTTCCCCGATGTCGCTGTCCCGCCCGGAGAGCATCTTGAGCTGGTGCGAAAAAACTGGAAAAAATATGGCTTTCAAGAGAATATTATATGAAATGCTGCACTGACGTTGGAGGCACATTTACCGACTGCCTCGTTCTTGATGATCAAGGCGAGGTCCATGCATTCAAGTCCCCGACCACGCCCGAGGACCCCACGCTGGGACTAACCAATGCCCTGAGCAAAGCGGCGCGCTCTTTCAGCATGGACCTTCCCCGGTTCATGTCCAATGTGCATTTGCTCATCGCCCACGGGACCACGCTATCGACCAATGCCTTGTTAACCGGCCGGATCGCGAAAGTAGGACTCCTCGCCACTAAAGGGTTCCGCGATACGATCGAGATTCGTCGAGGCTACAAAAATATCAGGACCTCGCGTTTCAATGTTTTCGTGCCGCCCTACAAACCCCTGGTGCCGCGCGACTTGCGCTTTCCGGTGGAGGAGAGAACCCTTTACACGGGAGAGATCTTAAAGCCGCTGAAGGAAGAGGACATCTACCCCGCCATCCAGAAGTTCAAGAAGGAGAGGGTAGAGGCGGTGGCGATCTGTTTCCTCCATAGCTACATCAACCCCGCCCATGAAAAGCGCGCCCTGGAGATCTGCCGGCAGGAGCTGAACGGCGTCTATGTAACCGCTTCCCACGAGGTGCTCCCGGTCTACCGTGAATATGAGCGTTTCAGCACCACCGTGGTAAGCGCGGCGGTGGGACCGATCACCGCGCATTACCTCGAGGCTTTGGAAAATCGCTTGAGAGAGATCGGCTTCAAGGGAACACTCTACATGGTCCAGGGTGGAGGGCTTGTCCAGTCGGTGGAGGAATCGGCGCGCCGGGCCGTTTCCCTGATCGGCTCAGGCCCGGCCGCGGCTCCCGCAGGCGCGATCCGGCTGGGCCAGTGCATCGGCAGCAACAACCTCTTCTCAGTGGACATGGGCGGCACGAGCTATGATGTCTGTCTGATCCGGAATGGAGAGATTCCGACGACGGATTATAACTGGGTCGGCGATGAACGGGTGGCGATGAAGATGGTCGACGTCCCCGCCGTCGGCGCCGGCGGCGGCAGCATCGCCTGGATCGATTCCTTGGGACTCTTGCGGGTCGGGCCGCAAAGCGCCGGCGCCGATCCGGGGCCCGCTTGCTACGGCAAAGGAGGTACCCGCCCTACGGTGACGGATGCAGACCTGATTCTTGGCTATGTTCCTGCGGACTATTTCCTCGGCGGGGAAATCTCCCTGAAAACCGATCTCGCTGAAAAAGCGATCCGCGCGGTAGCCGAGCCTCTGGGAATCGATCTCCCCACCGCGGCCATGACGATCTTTATCACAGTGAACTCCTTGATGGCCGACAAGATGATGGAGATCTCCACCAAGCGGGGATATGACGCGCGCGACTTCGCCTTGGTCGTGGGTGGCGGCGCCGGACCGGTTCATGGGGCCTACCTGGCGGACCGGCTCGAGATTCCAACCATCATCATCCCGCGTTACGCGGCCACCTACAGCGCCTTCGGCATGCTGAACATGGAGGTGGGGCGGGACTTTGCCCGCTCGCTCATTTCGCGCAAGAGCCTCATGGATTTAGAGCGGGTCAACAGCCTATTTGCGGAGATGGAACTGGAGGCGCGGCAGGTCCTGGGCGAGATCGGTATTGCTCCGCAGGAGACCGTGTTCAGGCGCTCGATGGAAATGCGCTACCTGGGCCAGTTCCACGAGGTCGAGGTAACCGAAGTACCCTTAGGGAAGATCGGTCCCAAGGAGCTGGAAGAGATCACGGAGGCCTTTCACCGGCGGCACAAAGCGCTTTTTACCTTCGACATGACTCAGCGCGAGGTTGAGTTTCTAAATGTGTGTCTTAAAGCCACAATGCGCCAGGAGCCTCTGAAACTGGCAGAGATCCCTCAGGGGTCCGGCAAGCCGGATCAAGCCCTCAAGCGCCATCGCCCGGTACTCTGGAGCCTCGCCAAGGGATTTGAAGAGACTCCGGCCTACGACGGCACCCGATTAAAATGTGGCGACAGGATTGCCGGTCCCGCAATTATTGAGGAGCCGGCAACCACGGTGGTCATCCCGGCATCTTACGACTGCACCGTGGACAAAGTGAAGAACTACATTCTCTCCCGGAGGTAAGAAATGGCTGCTGGCCAAGTGGACCCCATGACGCTCTCTACCGTGTGGCACTCCTTTCAGACCATCTGCAGAGAGATGCGCCACGTGATCGACCGGACTTCGCAAAACTACCTGATTGCCCAGCTCCATGACGTCTCCGTGGGAATCTGGGACGGCACAGGACGCACCGTGGCCATACCCATCGGCCTCTCGGTCCAGTATCTCGGGGGAAAACTTTCCGTCGAATACGTGCTGAACAAATTCAAGGGAAACCTGAACCCGGGAGATGAGATCCTGGTCAACGATCCCTACCATGGCTATTGCTGCCACCTGCCCGATTGGGGTTTCTACCGGCCCATCTTCTATCGCGGCGAGCTGCTATTTTTTACTCTCTGCCGGGCGCATCAGATGGACACCGGCGGATCCTACCCGGGAGGCTATTTCCCCAACGCCTACGATATCCACGCGGAAGGGCTGTGCATTCCCGGGATCAAGGTGCTGGAGGGAGACAAAGAACGGGAAGACGTGATGGAGTTGATCCTGAACAACGTGCGCTGGCCGGAAGGGACGCGGATCGACAATTACGCCCAGATCGCCGCCACCCGCGTTTGCGAGCAGCGCATCGTCGCGCTTATCGACAAGTACGGCAAGGAGACCGTGCTCGCTTGCGTGGAAGAAATGATGACGCGCACGGAGAAGGCGGTGCGGGCGGCCATCGAGAAGATCCCCGACGGCACCTATTACGGAGAGTCGGCCACGGATGACGACGGCACGGAGCTCAATGTGCCCGTTTGGGTCCGGTGCGAGATCACCGTAAAGGATGATACGCTAAAAGTTGATTTTTCCAAGAGCGACAAACAGCGCAAGGGGTTCGTCAACTGCGTCTTCAATTCCACCTACAGTAACTCCCTGTCGGCGCTCTTTATGTTTCTCGATCCTGCGCTGGGTGAGTATCACAACGAGGGGAGTTTACGGCCGATCACGGTCTATGCCCCGCCAGGCTCAGTGCTTAACGCCCAGTACCCGGCCACCGTCGGCGCATCGCCGGTGAGCATGGGACATCAGATCATCGAGTCCGTTGTCAGCGCCATGTCCCAAGCGGTCCCCGAAGGGGCAATTGCCTGCTGGGGGAAACGCTACGGACACTACATTTTCGGCTACGATCCCCGCACGAAGGAACAGTACGTGGTGACCACCTTCGACACGGATGGCGGGGCCGGGGCGGTCAGGGGATTTGATGGCTACGAAGGCGCCACTTCCATTGGAACGCTCGGGGAGGTGAATAAGGGAAATGTCGAAGAGGTGGAGATGCGTTTTCCCTGGAGGACGGTGCGTTGGGAGTTCGCGCAAGATACGTGCGGGGCGGGAAATTGGCGCGGCGCCTCAGGAATTCATTGGGAAGTGGAGAATATGGGCGGCGACGCTGGAATTGCCACCGGCAGTTCCGACGGCGAGGTGGTAAGGGCGCCAGGGGCTCTCGGCGGCGAGCCGACGCCAAACTCGCGCTCCTTTTTGACCCGCGACGGGAAGACCGAAAGGATTCAAGGTCACCGCCTCTACCAGCTAAAGCCCGGCGATATTATTCTTAAGATCAGTGGCGGAGGGGCCGGAGTCGGAAACCCGGCAGAACGGGACCCGGAGCTGGTAAGGATGGACGTCGTCAAGGAGTTTATTTCTATCGACAAGGCGCGGGAAACATACAAGGTAGTAATAGATCCCGTCACGCTGGAGATCGACAAGGAAAAAACCAGGCTTCTCCGCGCCCGCTGATCGCCTTGAGCCTTCAGTTTGGAGAGGTTTCTCTACTAACCTTCAATAGGTTATTGAAAAACCCTAGCTGACCCGAACTATTCTGCTAAAAAGCCGAAAACAGGCTTACCCCTCTTTAGACATTCCGGCCCGGTTAGAATGGAGCCGCAACGACTTTTCCCTTCGTTGGCCCGCCAGCCTTCTGCGAGGATCACGACCCGACCCTGAACCTCATGGTTGGGGCACGGACGGGGCTAAGATCCTGGATTGGTTTTCTGCCGGTAAGCTGCTAAAATACTTAAACGGAAGAAAGCAGGTTTTCCAATGAAAGCTGTCACAATAGAACTCCCGCCTGAAGTGCTTCGGTTTCTAGGGTCTGAGGAAGAGGCCGGACGAGAGGCGAAGGTGGCCTTGGTACTTGATCTCGTCCGCCGAGGAAAGGTCTCCAGGGCAAAGGCAGCCGAGCTGTTACAGATGTCGTTGTGGGATCTTCCGGCCCTGCTGGCGCAATATCGCATCCCCTGGTTTGACTACTCCCCCGAAGATCTCCAGCGAGACCTCGCGGCTTTGCGCTCTGGGAAAGATATAACTGAGTGATCCTCGTCCTGGACGCCAGCGCTCTTATCACCCTAAGAAGAAGCCACGATCACCACCTCGCTTGGCACGGCGACGAGGCGTTGCCAGGTAGCTCTGTTCTGGTCGAATAATGTCAGACGGGGGAAGCTCTGGGGGTCCGGCTTCTATATCTTTACTTTCCTGGAGAATTGTTGAGTGGTAGAAGTCTGCCGCGCGGACCAATTGTAGATTGAGCAAGATTGTTTAGAGTGAAAGTTCTGACCCCAGCCCTGTGACCCCAGCTCTGACAATTGTTGTATACTGTCCCTGGAATTCCCTGGAATTCCACCAATGGGAATTCTCTTGCTTGAGCACGATCACAAGATGGTCGCCATCCTCAAACTGGAACGGGGTAAAAACCTGGTACCTATTCATACCCTCCGAAGCGAGGCGTATACGATCGCAAACCTTTTGTTTGAAGTCTTTTTCGATAGATTCAACTGACATGGCCAGCATTCCGAATTACAAGAGAAGCCCTAAACACTACAGGAACGTCAAAGGCGTAGTCTTATAAGCTCTACTCAGACTTCGGCGCAGGGCGCAGGTCCGCTGTGACTGGCAATTCAAATAGGTCGCTGCGGAGAAGCCGAGTTGAGAAAAATAGAACTTCCAGGTTCTCGATCTCTCCGGTTTTCGGGTTCATCCTGGCGATGACTTCGTCTCCTAGCTCTTCGGACTCCTGTTCCGCGTATCGAGGCCTCATGTTGATGTAAAGGATGTCTCCCTGGCGGTCATACTGGAAAGTTAGTTTCGCTTCCATTCTTCATCTCCTTCCGCGATTTTTTTCGTCACGTCGGAAAGCTCGACTTCGTCACCCAAATACGGGCAAGGATATCTTGTCATTGATTTTCCTCCTCCGCCGAATCGTCAGCAACTTCCCGGTTCCCCCTTTTTTCTTCCAAGCTCTCTTCGATAATGGCGATTTCTTCGCGGGTGAGGCCGTGAAGGGAAGAAAGAAGTCAAATAATCAAGCCAGGCACCGGCGATGAAATAGTCCTCGCCGTTGTCGAAGTTCAGATTCAGTCCGGACTCGAAATAGCAAAAAGGCATGCCTGACCCTCAGCCCTGACTCAGCCCAAACAACTTACGCCGCCGCTCCAAATTGCCCGCTCGCGCTCTGCTGCCAGACGTGCTGGTAAACCTGCTTCGCCACGACCTGCTTCTCGTCTTCGGTAAATGGCGGACTTGGCAGTGCGGAGAAAAGGTGGTCGAGGATGAGCACTTCCACGTCGGCCTGGGTTTGCTCCTTCTCCGTCCAACGCTCACGCTGCGCGATGAGCTTGCTCACTGCGTCCAATAGACTCCGGCTCGCCAGCTTCAGCTTCTCACGGTCGGTCTTGGTGATGTTCTCCTTCTGCAACAGGCAGAACAGCGCGTATTCATCTTCGCTCAAACCCTCCTCGGCGGCGCGTTTATCTTCGGCATCCAGACCGCTCATGAAGTTCGCCAGCCGCGCGAATGTTTCCTCGACGGTCACGCGATCCTTGTCGCGGTTGTAGTCGGCGATGATTTCGGAATACTCCTTGTAGTAATCCATCCGCATCGGATTGCGCGCGAGCATCTGCGCCAACTTCTTTTCCACCACCTGCCGGATATCTTCGAGCGCCGATGCCTTGTGCTTCACCTTCTTGGCGAACTCATCACGCAGCTTCTCAAGGTCAATCGTGCTCATGTCGAAGAGCTTCGCGTCCATCTGATCGTCGCCGGGTTCGGCGGCGCGGATGGCCTCATTGACAATTCGATGCAACTCCTTGAGCAAGTCCGTCACGTCCGCCGTGTCGCGGCGCTCCTCCAGCTTCTTGTAGATCGCCTCGATGTTGTCGTGGCGCACCGCGTAGGCGAACGCCGCCTGCTCCATCACCAGAGCCTTGAAGCGGATGAATACCTGCCGCGCTAGAATCTCGAACCTCCGCCGTCCTTCGTCGCGCGCATTGACGACCGCCTCTGTACCGTCCGCAATCGCCGCGATTCGGGCAAAGCCTTTCGCGCCCGTCAACCGGTTCGGCTCGAATCCCAGCTCGCGCAAATGCTTCTCCGTTTCTTCGATAGCCGAGAGCAACGCCGTTATCCGCTCCTCAATGGGTGCGACGATTTCCTCTTCACCCCCGCCTTCCTCGCCCAGCGCGTATTGCGCCAGCGCCTCGCGCAAACTCTTGAGCATCCCGTTGTAATCCACAATGAGGCCAAAATCTTTACCGGGATAAACCCGGTTTGCCCGTGCGATGGCCTGCATGAGCGTATGCGCCTTCATCGGCTTGTCCACGTAGAGCGTGGAAAGACATTCCACGTCGAATCCCGTGAGCCACATGGCGCAGATGATGGCGACGCGGAACGGGTGGTCCGGGTTCTTGAACGCCGATTCCACGTCCACCCGTTTACCATCCGCCGTTTCAAATCCCTGTTTCATCAGTAGGCGATGCGGAATGATGTCCACATCCCATTTCTTGAAATCAGCGACTTCATTCTGTCCTTCGCTGATGATGATTTCGATGAGCGTGTCCTCCATCCACTTTGCCTGACCTCGCAGCCCGGCCAACTGCTTCGCCGCTGCGTCGCGTTGGCCTTGTTCCATTTGCGCCGCCAACTCCGTTTCCTTCTGCGGGATCAACTTCCTCACCTTGGCCAGCTTCGCCTGCCAGCGCTGGATGATGCGCTGATACATCCGCCCGCAGGTGATTTTATCAATGCACACCAGCATGGACTTGCCCGATTCCCAACGCGTGGCGCAATGTTCGACAAAATCGGTGGCGAGCTTGTCCAGCCGGTCGTCAGCGGTGATGACTTCGTAATCCTGCCCCAGCAACTTCTCCAGCAATGCTTCCTTGTCCGGGTCGAGTTCGGCCTTGGCGATGGCGTCGGCGATGCGGTCGTTAAGGTCGAGCCGGGCGATGCCCAACTTCTCGCCGCGATTTTCGTAAACGAGCTTCACCGTTGCGCCATCTTCTTCGGAGCGTTTGAAATCGTAACATGAAACGTAAGTGCCGAAGATGCGCTTGGTCAGATTGTCATGCTTGAACAGCGGCGTGCCGGTGAAGCCGATGAACGCCGCGTTGGGCAACGCCAGCCGCATGTTGCGGGCGAGCTTCCCGGCTTGCGTGCGGTGCGCTTCGTCGGAAATCACGATGATGTCGTCGCGCGTGCTGTAAGGTTCTCGCGGGTTCACGTCCTGATTGAACTTGTGAATCAGGCTAAAGATGTAGCGATGGTTTTCTTTCAGTAGCCGTTTCAAATCTTCCCCGGTTGTTGCGCGTGGCGTCTTGTCGTTCGCTATTCCACCGCCGACGAACGTGCGGTAAATCTGGCTGTCCAGGTCGTTGCGATCAGTCATTAACAGGAACGTGAACTTCGCGGAAATTTCCCGCCGCACCTTCTCGGTGAAGAACGCCATCGAATACGATTTACCGCTGCCTTGGGTATGCCAAAACACACCCAACTTGCCGAGGTCGGGGTGCGCAGATTCTACCAGGTCGAGCATACGAATGGACGCCTGCTCTTCCCGAGCTTGGACCGCCGTATCCGCATAATGACTCTGATCGTCGGGAGCCGCCTCTGCCGCAAGCAAAACTGGCAGTTCGACCACACGATAGGTGAGCCGCTTCTCCGGCGGAAACTGCCGTTTCAATTCCTCTTGCCGCCGCACCGACGCCACCGCGTTGTTCACCCCCAGCACTTGATGATTGCGGGCGATGACCTTGCGCGTCGCGCCAGGTTTGCTGTCATCGAACAGGATGAAATTCTCCACCAGGTCCAGCAGCCGGTCGGGCGCGAGTATCCCGTTGAGCAGCCGCTCCGCGTCCACGCTGCCTTTCCTGTCGTCCTCGTCCAGTCGTTTCCACTCCGCGAAATGTTCCCATCCGCTGGTGATCGAGCCGTAGCGGGCGCGATGCCCGTTGCTCACGATGAGAAAGGCGTTGTGATGAAACGCATGGGCGATGACGTGCTCATCCATGTAATCCCGCAGGTTGCCGTCGAAGCCCGCTCGGATGTTTTTGTAGACCGCCTTCAACTCGATGAACACCAGCGGCAGCCCGTTGACGAAACAGACGAGGTCCGCCCGGCGATTGTAGCCCGGCGTGCGCAGGCCGGTGAGTTTCAACTCCCGCACGGCGAGGAAACGATTGTTCGGTTTCCCGCCCGCGCCTCGCCTGTTCTTGAAATCGATCACCCGCGCGCGCGTGTCACGAAGCTGGCCTTGCGCGTCCTTGTAGCTCACCGGCACACCGTCACGGATGAACTTGTAAAAGTCTTGATTGTGCTGAAGCAGCGAGCGCGAAAAATCATGCCGCGTCATCGTCTGCACCGCCTCGGCGATGGCGGCGGGCGGCAACTGGGGATTCAGCCGCGCCAACGCCGCGCGCAGGTCGCGCGTGAGCACCACTTCCTTCGTGTCCGCCCGGCCCAGCGTGCCGTCCGGCCCGAACGTCTCCTCGTTGTAAGCGTAAATACTTTTCCAACCGAGCACGTTTTGCAGATGCTCGGCGAACGTCCTTTGGACGAGCCTGTCTTCGCTGTTGATGTCGGTAAAGGCCATGCGTCAGTTACAGTAGATCAAGAAATTGTTTCACCACTTCGTAAGCCCGGCGCGCGTGCATCGCCTGCGTGTCTGCGTCCGTCGCAGAATGAAACTCCACCAGTTGCTGCGGGCCGAACGCCTCCACGCTGGCGAACTTTTCCCGCAAAATCTCAATCGCCCTGGCGATGTTCTTTTCCCCGGCTCGCTTCTTCCAGTCCTCTGCGAGCTTGTCCATCCCGGCGGGAAACTGTTCCAGACAATAGCAAAAATCGTATGTATCTTTTGGCTTGTCACGTCCGCCAATGGCATGCGCCTTCATCACCAGAAAATCCGCCAGCGAAGCAACCCGCAGCCGCACCGTGTTATTTGCGCCGCGCACATTCTGGCCGGGTATCTCGAGTTCGACGGGATTGTGGAACGCCTCACTGCAAGCTTCTATCTGGAGGACACGAAAGTCTGTGAGCAATTTCGGGTTGTGCTTCTTTAGCTTGACATCCTTGGGCGCAAGAAACTCCACCTCCACCTGCACCGGCTTCTCACCATCCTTGAGGTCCACCTCGACCACCAATTGAAAATCTTTCTCTCCGACTCGGTAGCGTTTTGTGTCCAGCAACAGCTTCACCAGTTCGGCGTAACGCCCATCATTTAATTTGGCGACATCCAGCGCCAGATCCACGTCAATGCTGCCAACGTGCGGTTCGTCCGCGTCCGGCAACAACAAGTCCGGCGTCCAGCCGCCCACCACCACGAGGCAATCCACAAAGGACGCCAACACCTGGCCCACGTCCACCAAGACCCGCCGTGCCGCCACCGTTTGGCGCTCGCTGTAATCCGCCTCGTTCCGTGGTTCTGGATTCATAACAGCCCGCGCCGTTTCCATTCCGGCTTCAGGTGCTGATTCAGCAACGCCTCCGCCGCTTCCTCTCCGCGTCCGCCGCAGTGGGACAAATCCACATACGTCTGCACCGCGTTGGTGCAGGACATCCGGTTGCCACCCATCGTGCCGCCGTCGCTCGAATAGAACACCCCGTCGTCATCGGGAATCAGCACCACGAGATTCTCACCCGAATCCACCCGTTTGGCTTCGGCCAATTTCTCGAACTTGGAAACGTCCTGTTCGCGGACATACAGCCACGTTTTGGGTTGCCGCACATGCGGCGCTTGAAATTCCGCCGCCGAAAATGCCGCGTAAGCCGCGAATCCGCCGGTCTGCAATTCGAGTCCGGCCAGTCCATCGCTCAGCTTCTTCCCCCGTAACAAGGTGAAATAGGCGCGTCGTTCGTGTCGGTCGAAGCGATAGGCGTCGCGCCACGCGAACAACAATTTCAATGGGTCGCGCAGCCGAAAGCCGTTGTCCTCACTAGCCTCGATGAACGCCTCGTCGCGCAAATGGCGTACGACCTTGTTCACTAGGCCGAGACTCACGTTCGGCCGGCAGTGCTTCTGCATTTCCCGTTGTGTCCACCGCATCCCGGCATGGTCCGGCAAGAGCAGCGCGCGGATAACTCGCCCCGCTTCCCTTGTGCTCAAGTTTGCGGTTGGGCGTGGGCGCACATGCACCGATTCGTTCCCCGTGTGGTGGAGATGAAGCAGGCCGGGGACATCCAGCCGGTAATTCCCTGCGAGGTCGAACCAGCTCCAGCCGTGTTCCGCGCACAACTCTGCCACGCGCGGGGACACCCACGGCATCGCCAGCACCGGCACGGTCACTTTGGGGCGACCAGCCGGCGAAAAAGTTCTGTCCGCCAACATCCGAAAAACGCTGGGTCGCAACTCGCTTTTGCACTCCACGCACAACGCCGCCTTGCCCCCACCGGGCAAGGGCAAGGTGACCAGCAAATCAAACCCCGCGTCCGATCCCCCGCCCACGTGCGACACGGCCCAGCCGCGCAGCCACGCCACGCCACGCAATAATTCCTCCAGCTTCGCCGCCAGAGCCTTCTCCAGGACCGCGCCTGAAGGGTTCTTGATGTTCATGGAATGCCTAAGGTTCACGGTTTCGTGAACATAGCCTATATCGTGAACACTGGCAAGTGCGTTTCATGAATTGCCGCCGGTTGACGGCGGTATTCGACATTCACACCGCAATCTCCCCGCTCATCAGGCGCGGCAGCAGCAGGTCGCGGGCGGCGCGGAGTTTTTGGTTTTGGAAACAGAGGTTACGGAGTTGGTCGGTAATCGCCGTGGCCGTTTCAGTGAAGGTCGTCAGCAATCCCTTTGGCGGCAGAGCCACGGGAAACTTCGTCATCAGCTTCCAATCAGCACGCGGCATCTTTGACCCTTCGCGCATGGTCTGCGAAGCCTCCGCGACAAACTTATCGCTGGAAACCGTCATCAGCACAAAGCTCCGAAGCTCATCTGTGGTTGGGCGAATCACAATCGCGTCGGATGACGCAACGCCATCGGTGAACGCGATGCCGACTTTATGAAAGTATGGCCGAATCTTGCCGAACAGAATGTCGCCGGTCTTGAAACGGTGCTTGGTGCTAGTGACGGCGTCGGCTTGTCCCCATTCTGTCAGCGAAATCGAACGGCGCGGCATGTGTTCAAGACCGATGTAAGGCGTGTCCGGTTCGAGTTCTTCCGGCAACACGGTTTCTCGGATGTCCGAGCAAATGTCGCCGAGAGCTTTCCGCTCCCAGCCTTCCGGCATGCCGTGGGTGAGGCGGGCGTGTTCGTGGCCGGGGAAGCGGAGGCGGACGAACCACTCCCGGTAAAACAGCCGCGCCGCCTCCTCCAACAACCCCATCCGCCGCCGGTTGTTCTCCATCATCTCGTCGTAGGCGGAGAGCACCTCGGCAATATCCCGCTGCGCCTCAACGCTCGGCAGAACGGCTGGGAACTCCGGGAATTTTTCAAGCGGGATTCGATCAACCGTAGCGCCGCTAATTACATAGCCCTCGACAACTTTCCGCCATCCGTGCGAGAGAAAGTAATAAAGTAGATAGCGGCTGTCGGCCTTTTTCGGGTTGGGTCGGATGAGGGCGACGCGGCGACCGAGACAACCGCGAAACCCTTCTGGAATGATTGCGTAGCGGTGCAGTGTCGCCTCATAGGTCAAGACAACGTCACCAGGTTGTGGCGTAACTCTCCGCGTCCATCGGGGAAGCTCTTCTTCCGATACATAACGGATTTCGGATAAATCCAATTGGCCATCCTCGGTGATGTTTTTTATTCCAAGGAATACCGCGCCTTCTGTTGATTCCTTCGGCGTGGCGTGAGGTCCATCGTAGATGCCAAGCGCGAATTCATGAATTGGGCGAGGCTCGATGAGTTTCATATCCCCAACCCCTCAAAGTTCTTCTGAATTTTCTTCGCCAGCGCGGCGGCTTCTTGGTTCAAGTCGGCCAGTTCGACGTGGATGTCGCTCAGGGTTTGCTCGAAATCGAAATCCTCATCTACCTCCGGCGGCGCAACGCCCACGTAACGGCCCGGCGTGAGACTCCAGTCGGCGGCTTCAATCGCCTGCCGGTCCACCAGCTTCACCAGACCGGGCACGGCCACGAGTTTCGCGTCGGGAAAACGCGAGAGCAGCCAATGCGCCTGCCGCTCGAAGTAGGCAGCGGCTTTGAGTTGTTCCACCGCTTCCTTACGCCGCGCGTCCAGTTCCTTCTCCAGCTTGCCAATGGCGCGACCGTCCCAGGCTTCGTGCTCCTTGGCATTGGCGTCCTTCTCGGCCGCGTCCACCACGCGCGCCGCAAGTTTGAAAACAAGGTCCACGTCTTTGACCAGATCGCGGCAGGCGGTGCTGAGGTCGTCCAATTCGACGAGCAGTTTCTTCTGCCCCGCCAGTTTCCGTTCGCACGGTTTCTTCCAATCCTTGGCGATGCGCGCGGTCCATTTGCCCAATGCAGCGAAACAGGACTTCGCCGCGTCGTCCCGCTCTTTCACGAGTTCGCGCAACGGCGAGTCTTTGGGGAGGGTTTTCAGAAACGGCGCGGCGGCATCCACGAGCGCATCGTAGCTCTGGCGGAATGCGGCGGACTTGCCCGCGATGTCGGCGGCTTCTTTCAGCGTGCGTTCGAGGTGTTGCTGGACGAGCGTAATGAAGCGGTCGGATTGCCCGCGATACAGCCAGACGATGGCGGTGAGATTGGCCAGTTGCTCCGGCGAGAAATCATAAATCTTGCGCGTGACTTTTCTGTAAATGTTCCGCGCGTCAATCATCAGCACTTTGTCGCGGCGCTCGGCGGGCTTGCCCTTGTCGAAGTGCCACAACTCGCACGGCACAGTGCGGGTGTAGAAGAAATTGGAGCGGATGGAAATCATCACGTCCACGTCGCCGGTCTCGACAATCTTGCGGCGGACTTCGGCTTCGCCGTGCCCGGCGCTGCTGGCCTGCGAAGACATGACGAATCCCGCGCGGCCATTCTTGTTCAGGTAACTCCAGAAGTAGGAAATCCAGAGGTAATTGCCGTTGGAGACTTTCTTCTCCTTGTTTACGCCCGGCAGTCCGAACGGCAAGCGGCGGTCGTCCTTGACCTTCTCGGCGTCCACCTTGTCCACGTTGAACGGTGGATTGGCCATGACGAAGTCGCACTTGCCGAACAGTTCGTGCGGATCTTCGTAGAAGGTGTTGGCCTCGACGATGTCGCCCTCCAGCGCATGGACGGCGAGATTCATTTTCGCGAGGCGCAGGTTGCTGGTCTTGGCTTCCTGCCCGAAGAAGGTCACCCGGTGGGCCGCGCTCTGGCCGCGCCCCTCGATGAAGTGGCTGGTTTGAACGAACATGCCGGCTGACCCGGTCGCGGGGTCGAGGACAATGCCGTGGTCCGGTTCGATGACGTTGACGATGGTTTGTACGAGCGATGGCGGCGTGAAGAATTCGCCGTTGTCCTGCGCACCCTGCATGGCGAACTTCATTAGGAAGTATTCGTTGATGCGACCGAACACATCGCCGCTGGCCGTGCGGAGCGTCTCGCTGTCGAACACGCGGAGCAGGTCTTCGAGCAGGGAGTTCTCGAACTTGGTGTATTCCTTGGGGAGTTGATTGAGCAACGGCTCGAAGTCGCGCTCTATGGCATTCATCGCGTCCACGAGTGCCGTACCGAGGTCCGCGCCTTTAGGCAGCGCAAGCAATGTGCCGTAGCGGGCTTCAATCGGCAGCATGAGCGCGCGGCGCTTCTTGAAGTCAGCAGCGGTGAGCGGGCGCTTCGGCATCTTGCCGGCGGCTTGATCTGCTTTGATCTCGTTCAGCGCATCGTTGTAGCGGTTCGTGGCGTGGCGCAGGAAGATGACGCCCAGCACCGGCATACAGTATTCGCCAGCGGTGAGCTTAGAGTTGGCGCGGAGATTATCCGCCGCGTCCCAGAGGTCAGCTTCGAGTTTCTCGATGCCTTTGAAGGTGTCAGTGGTCATGCCGGCCTCGGTGACACTCCGTAACGAGCCACAAGGATTCCGGGGTCAGACACGACAGTCTCAACAATCTTTCTTGACCTCACCTTTTCCTCTGCTGATCAAGGTCCTTAACGCCTCGGGCTGATTTCTGACCTTCCGTATTTTGCCGCTCTTTCTTTGACGAGAAAGCCGATCTTTCGTTTTTTGGACTCCGGTTGGGTCATGAGCCGCCGGATAGCTTCGAACAAGGAGCTGATGTGGGTATTGTGACTCGCGACTTTTCGTTCCAGCTCGGCCAGTTTGGACGTCATCTTTTTGTGCGTGGCGATCATTTGACGCAGTCGCACGAAGGCCCGCACCACAAAGACGCTCATCTGGACGGCACGGGGGCTGTTGAGCACGTTTGCCGCCATAATCGCCCCGTGCTCGGTGAAGGCATAGGGCGGGAAACGGGGGTCGCGGTGCCTCTGGGAACCGGTCGCAATCTGCGACCGGTTCTCCGGACGATCGGAATTCGCA
>Ga0082335_1002327_pt1 | contig 36005 bp, 34 predicted proteins | sample Subgrocontami58m_FD_72375 | JGI IMG/M metagenome (GOLD analysis project Ga0082335, IMG submission 72375) | Subsurface groundwater microbial communities from S. Glens Falls, New York, USA - GMW37 contaminated, 5.8 m (SPADES assembly) (version 2) ... | reverse complement strand
AGCCGAGTGGGTTCTGCGGCGCAGATCAAGGCGATGAAGCAGGTCGCCGGCACCATCAAGCTGGAGCTGGCGCAGTATCGCGAAATGGCGGCCTTCGCCCAGTTCGCCTCGGACCTCGACGCCTCGACCCAGCGCCTGCTCGCGCGCGGCCAGCGGCTCACCGAGCTCCTGAAGCAGGGCCAGTACGCGCCGATGGTGATCGAAGAGCAGGTCGTGTCGCTCTATTGTGGCACCCGCGGCTTCCTCGACACCCTGCCGGTGGCCCGGGTCGGCGACTTCGAGCGCCAGGTGCTCGACGCGCTGCGCGCCGAGGGTTCGATCCTGGCCTCGATCCGCGACAAGCGCGAGATCGTCAAGGAGACCGACGACAAGCTGAAGGCGTTCCTCGCCGACTTCGTCAAGAAGTTCGCCTAAGCCTTCGCAGGTTTCGATGCCCAGTCTCAAAACCTACCGCCTCAGGATCCGAAGCGTTCAATCGACGCAGAAGATCACCAAGGCCATGAAGATGGTCGCTGCCGCCAAGCTGCGGCGCGCCCAGGATCAGGCCATGGCGGCCCGGCCCTATGCCGAAGCCATGGACAAGATCCTGGCCTCGCTGGGTGCCAGCTTCAAAGGCGGCACCGGCCCGCGCCTTCTGGCCGGCACCGGGTCCGACAAGGTCCATCTGGTGATCGTCGCCACCGCCGATCGCGGCCTGTGCGGCGGCTTCAACAGCACGATCGTCCGCGAGGCGCGGCGCAACATCCGGGCGCTGCTGGCCGACGGCAAGACGGTCAAGATCATGTGCGTCGGCCGCAAGGGTCGCGAGCAGCTGCGCCGCGACTTCGGCAGCCACATTGTCGAGACGATCACCGACCTCGGCCGTCCGCGGCTGTCTTTCGCCGACGCCCAGAAGGTGACGGCACGGATCATGGAGATGTTCGCGGCCGGCGAGTTCGACGTCGCCTCCGTGATCTTCAACCGTTTCAAGTCGGCGATGACGCAGATCGTCACGCGCCAGCAGATCATTCCGCCGCCGGCCCCCGAGGCCGGCGAGACCGCCGCTCCCACCACGATGGGCGGCGCGGTCTATGAATTCGAACCGGACGAGGGCGAAATCCTGGCCGACCTGCTGCCGCGCAACCTCACCGTCCAGATCTTCCGCGTCCTGCTGGAGAACGCGGCGAGCTTCTACGGTTCGCAGATGACGGCGATGGACAACGCCTCGCGCAACGCCGGCGACGTGATCAAGAAGCTGACGCTGCAGATGAACCGCTCGCGTCAGGCTTCCATCACCAAGGAACTCATCGAGATCATCTCGGGCGCCGAGGCCGTCTAGGCCGCGCGCTGACAGCAATCGAAGGAAAGGGATCCGTCTCATGGCCACCAACAACATCGGCACGATCACCCAGATCACGGGCGCGGTCGTCGACGTGCGCTTCGACGCCGACCTGCCGAACATCCTCAACGCCCTTCACGTCAACGCGGACGGCCGCCTGATCGTGCTGGAAGTCGCCCAGCACCTGGGCGAGTCCGAGGTCCGCACCATCGCCATGGACACCACCGACGGTCTGGTGCGCGGCGAGAAGGCGGTCGACACGGGCGCCCCGATCGCGATGCCGGTCGGTCCCGAGACCCTCGGCCGCATCCTGAACGTCATCGGCGACCCGGTCGACGAGCGTGGCCCGGTCGGCCACAAGCAGACGCTTCCGATCCATCGCAGCGCGCCGGCCTTCGTCGAGCAGTCGACGGAAGCGCAGATCCTCGTCACCGGCATCAAGGTCATCGACCTGCTCGCCCCCTACGCCAAGGGCGGCAAGATCGGCCTGTTCGGCGGCGCGGGCGTCGGCAAGACCGTGACGATCATGGAGCTGATCAACAACGTCGCGAAGGCGCACGGCGGCGTGTCGGTGTTCGCCGGCGTGGGCGAGCGCACCCGCGAGGGCAACGACCTCTATCACGAGATGATCGAAGGCGGCGTCATCAAGCTCGACGGCCCGGGCTCGAAGGTAGCGCTGGTGTACGGCCAGATGAACGAGCCGCCGGGTGCCCGCGCCCGCGTGGCCCTGTCGGGCCTCACCGTCGCCGAATACTTCCGCGACGCCGAAGGCCAGGACGTGCTGTTCTTCGTCGACAACATCTTCCGCTTCACCCAGGCCGGCTCGGAAGTGTCGGCACTGCTGGGCCGCATCCCCTCGGCGGTGGGCTATCAGCCGACGCTGTCGACCGACATGGGCGCGCTTCAGGAGCGCATCACCTCGACCAAAAAGGGTTCGATCACCTCGGTGCAGGCCATTTACGTGCCTGCCGACGACTTGACCGACCCGGCACCCGCCACCTCGTTCGCCCACTTGGATGCGACCACCGTGCTCAGCCGCTCGATTGCCGAGCAGGCGATCTTCCCGGCGGTCGATCCGCTCGACTCGACGTCGCGCATGCTCGATCCGCGCATCGTCGGCGAGGAACATTACAATGTCGCGCGCTCGGTGCAGCGCGTGCTGCAGCAGTACAAGTCGCTGCAGGACATCATCGCCATCCTGGGCATGGACGAGCTGTCGGAAGAGGACAAGCTGGTCGTGACCCGCGCCCGCAAGATGCAGCGTTTCCTCAGCCAACCGTTCCACGTCGCCGAGGTCTTCACCGGCACGCCGGGCGTGTTCGTGAAGCTCGAGGATACGATCAAGGCCTTCAAGGCCATCGTCGCGGGCGAGTATGACGACCTGCCGGAGTCGGCCTTCTACATGGTCGGCACCATCGACGAGGCCGTTGCCAAGGCCAAGAAGCTCGCGGCCGAGGCGGCCTAAGCCGATGGCCAAGGTCAATTTCCGGCTGGTCATGCCCGAGCGCGAGCTGCTCGCGACCGAGGCCGACATGGTCGTGGTGCCGGGCAGCGAAGGCGACTTCGGTGTCCTTCACGGCCATGCCCCCTTGATTTCGACCGTCCGTCCGGGCGTGCTCGAGGTCTTCCAGGGTACCAAGGCGGAGCATCGTTTCCTCGTGGTCGGCGGCTTCGCCGAAGTGACGCCTGAGCGCTGCACGGTGCTGGCCGACGAGGCGCTGCCGTTCGAGACGGTCACGCCCGAGCAGCTTGCCGAGCGCGAGCGCGCCGCCGAGCGGGAACTGACGGACGCCGCGAACGATGCCGAAAAGGCCGTTGCTGCGAAGAATCTGTCTGTTGCCAAGGACTTGCGGCGGGCCCAGGCCTACTACGCCAGCCGCTGACCTCCGGGTCGTCTGCGCAATTTTCTGTCGAGATGTGCACCGACCGGGCATTGAAAGCCGGGGCGGAGGCCGCTTTATTACGCTTACGCGACAGACCGCCGAGGGTTCTTGAGCATGGCTAACTGGACACTCGACACGATCGCCTGGGACCGGTTCGACGCGTCGAAGGTCGACCCGGAGATCCTGCGCAACATCAAGGCCGCGGCCCTGGTGGAGCGGAATGGCAGCGACTACGGCATCTATCTGGCCCGCGTCTTTGCCGACGACCCGCAGTTCATGGAAGCGGTGGATACCTGGGTCGTGGAAGAGGTCCAGCACGGCATGGCGCTCGGGCGCTGGGCGCGACTTGCCGATCCTGCGTGGGATTTCGACGGCGCCTTCCGGCGCTTCCGGGAAGGCTACAAGCTTCCGCTCGATGTCGAGAGTTCGGTGCGCGGCAGCCAGGCCGGCGAGATGATTGCGCGCTGCATCGTCGAGACAGGCACCAGCTCCTATTACAGCGCGCTCAAGGACGCGACCGACGAGCCGGTCCTGAAGCAGGTCTGCGCCAAGATCGCCGCCGATGAATTCCGCCACTACAAGCTCTTCTATGGCCATCTGCGCCGCTGCCTGCAGCGCGACCGCCTGAGTCGTTGGGGCCGGCTCCGCATCGGCTGGGGCCGCCTCAAGGAGAGCGAGGACGACGAACTCGCCTATGCCTATTTCTCGGCCAACGAACCCGCCGATGCGACCTACGACCGCAAGCGCTACATGCAGGCCTACGCCAGGCGCGCCTATCCGCTTTACCGGCAGACCCATGTGCAACGCGCCATGGCCATGATTCTGAAGGCGGTCGGGCTTCAGCCGCAAGGTTGGCTGAATCGCCTGTTGACCCGCCTCGGCCTGTGGTTCCTCCGCCGCAACGCGAGCCGCCTCGCGGCATCGGGCGCGTAGGCCGCAATTCCCCGGCACGTCGGCTCTTTCAGCTGACCAGGTCGGAGAATTCCTTCAGCACGGCCTCGTAGACCGGCCGCTTGAAGGGCACGATCAGCGCCGGCAGGTCGCGCGCCGGCACCCACTGCCAGGCCTCGAATTCCCGGTCATGTGCGTCGATGGCGATGTCTGCATCGGTCCCGGTGAAGGCGAGAGCGAACCATTTCTGCGCTTGGCCATGCCATCGGCCCTTCCAGTGGGCCGGCCTCTGGTCTTCCGGCACGTCGTAGGCAAACCACTTCGTGCTCTCGCGCAGCAGCAGCGCCTTGTTCGTGCCGACCTCCTCCTTCAGTTCGCGACAAGCGGCTTCGATCGGCGTCTCGCCGTTGTCGACGCCGCCTTGCGGCATCTGCCAGGCGTCGGGCTGTCCGGTGCGCCGGCCGACGAACACGCGGCGGTCGGCCGCGATCAGCATCAGCCCGACGTTTGGGCGGTAGAACTCGGGGCGGCCAGCCGTCATGGACGGAGCTGCGCCGGCTGGGCGCCCAGGCGGGCCATGCAGACCTCGCGGCACTCGAAATGGCCGATGATCGGCACCAGCGATACGGTCTTCGGCACTGCCTGCCGCCTGTGCCAGGCCACGACGGCGTCGATCGCCTCGCTGTCCGGCTGCATCACGCCGAAGGCGTGCCGCGGCCTCCGGTCGGGCCCGCTCTCACCGGTCCAGGCGACGAGACGGTCGAGAGACCCGGCAACTCCGTCGTTTGCCAGCCTGTAGTCGAGGATATTGGTGCTGCGCGCGTATCCTGTGCCCAGTTCGGCGGTCAGGCGGTGGAGAACGGTCGTTTCCGGGGGCGGGTTGATCTCGATCACCGCAAGACCGCGATCGGCGATCTCCTTGATCAGCGGTCGCACGGTCGCCTCCGACTGCTGGACCGGCCCCGGCGAGCGGATGACGAAGCCGACATAGCCTTCGCCGCGCGCCATCGCGGCGCGCAGGCGGCGCAGGTTTTCAGCGGTGTCGGCCGAGGTCACGATCGGCTTGAGGCCCCGCTCGGCGGGCCCGGCCGAATCCTCGACCGGCAGCATGAGATAGCTTTCGTGGCCGTGTTCCCGCGCCTGCCGGAGCCAGCGCGGCAGGTCGGGCGTGCCCGGCAGGAAGGCGAGACTCACCTCGCTCGGCAACTCCTCGATGGCGCGTTGCATCAGCGGTTCGCTGGCGCCGACATCGATCATCAGCAGCCCGACCCGGGCGGGTGGACCGGACGGATCGAAGCGCCGCGAGTTGGCGATCCAGGGCATCCAGCCACTGGGCGTGATCCGCGGCAGGCGAAGCCCGTCGCCGGTTGCTTCGATCATCCCGGTTGCTTCGCCCGGCGGCAGGGTTCGGAAGCCCGACGGGGGCCTGGACGGCAGCTTCAGGGCGCCAGCCTTGCGCAACGGCGTGGCCGCGGGTTCAGGTATCGCCGCTGCCGTGGGCTCGGCGGCCTTCGGAGCGCCGCTGGCGGCGCCGAACGCCAGCAGGGCGGAAGCGACGACCAGACCGAGAACGAGCGCGTAGGCGGCCATCAGGCCGCCACGCGCCCATCGCATTCCAGCTTTCCGGTCGACGCTTGCCACGGCGCCATCCAGCCGCCGGCCGCTCAGTTTCCGCGGCTGCTGTAGAGCGAGATGCCACGGATGAGATCGGCCGCGCGCAGGAGCTGATAGTCGGCCACGGCGTCCTTCGGCGGCTCGTCGGGATCGCCCGACGGCGTCGGCGTGGTGCTCGCGGCCGGCTTGTCGTCCTTTTTGTCCGCCGGCTTGGTCTCGGCGGGCTTGGCCTCCGGCTTCGCGTCGCCCGGCTTCTCGTTCGGGTTGGTGATCGAGCGCCGCAGGTTTTCCTCGCGGAAGCTGGAACGCTGCTGGATCGCTTCGATCTTCGCGGGTTCGACCTCGATGTCGGGCTTGATGCCTTCCTTCTGGATCGACCGGCCCGACGGCGTGAAGTAGAGGGCGGTCGTCAGCCGGATGGCACCGCCACCGGTGACCTGCATGATCGTCTGCACCGATCCCTTGCCGAAGGTGCGGGTGCCGAGAATGATCGCGCGCTTGTGGTCCTGCAGGGCACCGGCCACGATCTCGGACGCCGACGCGGAGCCCCCGTTCACCAGCACGACGATCGGCAGGCCGCCCGTGACGTCGCCGGGCTTGGCGTTCCAGCGTTGCACGTCTTCGCTCTTGCGCGCCTTGACCGAGACGATCTCACCCTTGTCGAGGAAAGCGTCGGACATGGCGATCGCCTGGTCGAGCAACCCGCCCGGGTTGTTGCGCAGGTCGAGGATGAAGCCCTTGAGCTTGTTGCCCGCTTCCTTCTTGAGCTTCTCGACGGCGTCGAGCACGCCCGAGGTGCTCTGCTCGGTGAAGGACGTGACACGGATATAGCCGATGTCGCCGCCTTCCAGGCGGTAGCGCACCGACTTCACCTTGATGGTTTCGCGGGTGAGCGAGACGTCGAACGGGTCCTTGCCGGCGCGGCGGATCGAGATCTTGATCGGTGTCCCGACCTTGCCGCGCATCCTTTCGACCGCTTCCTGGAGCGTCAGCCCCTGCACCGGTTCGCCATTGAGGGCGAAGATCAGGTCACCCGGCAGGATGCCGGCCCGGGATGCGGGCGTATCGTCGATCGGCGAGACCACCTTGATGACGCCGTTCTCCATCGTGACCTCGATGCCGAGCCCGCCGAACTCGCCCTTGGTCTGGACCTGCATGTCCTTGTAGGTCTTGGGGTTCATGTAGCTCGAGTGCGGGTCGAGCGCGGACAGCATGCCGTTGATGGCGTTCTCGATCAGCGTCTTCTCGTCGGCCGGCTCGACATAGTCGCGCCGAACGCGCTCCAGCACGTCGCCGAACAGATTGAGCTGCTGGTAGAGTTCGCTCTTGTCGCCACCGGCGGGCTTGGGGGCGGCCTTGTCCTGCGACCACGCCGGCAGGGCGATGGGAACGGCCAGAAAAGCCAGGATCGCGGCGGCGGAGGCGATGCGCAAACGGGTCATTGGACTGCTTTCAGGGAATGTCGCTGGCCGGCGTGGGACAGGCGGCTCGGGGTTTCGGGCGTTGGTGCGAAGATACAGGGCGGTATTTGGCAGGATCAAGGCGCAGTCAGGTCACGAGGCTTCACAAATCAGGCGGAAGCCGCGGCCGCAACGCGGGGCGCGGCGAGGATCGCCGGCCGCGATGCCTCGGAAAGCAGCGATTTTCCGGTCATTTCCGTGGGTTGCGGCACGCCCATCAAGGCGAGCAGTGTGGGCGCGACATCTGCCAATTTGCCGTCGACGAGCGAATGGATGGCGAGGGGGGCGTTGAACAGCAACGCCGGCACCCGATTCAACGTGTGCTGGGTGTGCTTCTGGTGGGACGTTTCGTCGAACATCTGTTCGGCGTTGCCGTGGTCGGCCGTGACGAACAGGACGCCGCCCGCCTTCCTGACCGCGTCCATGAGCCTGCCGAGGCAGGCGTCCACCGCTTCCACGGCCTTGATGGCAGCGGCGAGGTCGCCGGTGTGGCCGACCATGTCGGTGTTGGCGTAATTCACCACGATCAGGTCGAACCTGCCGGAACCGATCGCTTCGACCAGCCTGTCGGTCACTCCGGGAGCGCTCATCTCGGGCTTCAGGTCGTAGGTCTGGACCTTGGGCGAAGGCACGAGAATCCGCTCTTCGCCCTCGAACACGCGCTCCTCGCCGCCGTTGAAGAAGAAGGTGACATGCGCGTACTTCTCCGTCTCGGCGATCCGCAACTGCTTGAGGCCGGCCTTCGAGATCGTTTCGCCCAGGCCCATCCTGATCACTTCGGGGGGGAACAGCGTCTCGAGGAAGGGATTGAGGGCGGCCGAATATTCGACCATGCCAGCGGCGGCGGCGAACTTCACCAGCCGGGCGCGCTTGAAGCCGTCGAACATCGGATCGAGCAGCGCGGTCAGGATCTCGCGGGCGCGGTCGGATCGGTAGTTGAACATCAGCACGCCGTCGCCGTCCTTCATGCCGGCGTAACCCTCGACCACCGTCGGCTTCACGAACTCGTCGTCGAGGCCTGAAGCGTAGCCCTTGTCGACCGCTTCCCTGGGGGTCTTGGCGCACTCCCCCCTGCCGTCCACCATGGCATCGTAGGCGAGCGCCACGCGGTCCCAGCGCTTGTCGCGGTCCATGGGATAGAAGCGCCCGGAGACGGTCGCGAAGCGGATCGGCAGCCCCGACTTGAGGCCGACCTCGATGTGCGCGACGCATTCGAGCGCGCTGCGGGGAGGCATGTCGCGGCCGTCGAGGAAGGCGTGGATCGCCACGGGCACGCCGGCGCCGGCGATCAGGTTGGCGAGCACGATCAGGTGATCCTGATGCGCATGCACGCCGCCCGGCGAGGCGAGGCCCATCAGATGGCAGGTGCCGCCGGTCCTCTTCAGCTTGGCGATGAAATCGATCAGCGCCTGGTTCCTGGCGAGAGATCCGTCCTCGATGGCGGTGTCGATTCGCGGCAGGTCCGGCACCGCGACGCGGCCGGCACCGAGATTCATGTGGCCGACCTCGGAGTTGCCCATCTGGCCTTTCGGCAGCCCGACGAAGGTCTCGGACGCGTCGATCAGCCCCTGCGGGCAGGTCGCGATCAGCCTGTCATAGTTGGGCGTGCGGGCATCGAGGATGGCGTTGTCCCTGGGATCGGGACGATGGCCCCAGCCATCGAGAATGCACAGAACAGCGGGGCGCGGATGAGACGGCCCGGCCATCAGGAGGCCTTCCCCGGGCGAGTGCGTTCGTACTCGACGGCGTTGAACTTGTTGGGGCAGCTGAGGTCGCGCGGATCGGTGTTGGGGTTCTGGTCCGGCACTTCGATGGCGCAGAACACGAACTCGCCGCGAGGCTCGCCGTCGATGCTGATGTCGTAGGTGTAGGTCCCCGGCGGATCGCCCGGGATGATGCACCACGAACGCTGCAAGACGCCGTCGTGGACAGTCTCCAGCATACGCGTCGTTGCCCGGGTCTTGTCGGCGCTCACCTCGGTCTCGGGGCCGGCGATCACCTGCTCGGCAGGCCGCGACGTCGTCAACACCTCGGTCAGCGACACGACGCGGTTTGGTCCGCCGAGGTACATCCGCCAGCCGAAGCAGGCGCGGTTGAACAGCAGCGGAATGGCGTTGGTCTCGTAGTGGCGCTGCTTGCCGTCGTCGCCGGCGATCGACACGTAGGGAAGGCTGCGCACCGGCTTGGCCACCGGCTTCGCGGACGGCGTGGTCTGGGCCAGGGCGGCGGCCGAAGCCACGGCCAGGGCGATGGTGGCGAGGGCGGCGGCGGGCCACCGGGAAAGGGTGCGCATGGCTGCCAATGTAGCCCCGGTTTTTCGTCAGAACAGAGGCAAAATCGACGCCATTTCAGGCGCCCAATTCACGCCCCCAATTCACGCCCCCAATTCACGCCCGGTGATAGGGGTGCCCGGCGAGGAGCTGCTGGGCGCGGTAGAGCTGCTCGGCCAGCATCGCCCGGGCGAGCAGATGAGGCCAGGTCATGGCGCCAAAGGAGAGCACCAGGGCGGCTCGTTTCAGAAGCGATTCGGGATGCCCGTCGGCGCCGCCGATCAGGAAGGCGACGTCCGACACGGAATCGTCACGCCAGCGGGCCAGACGGGCGGCGAAGGCTTCGCTGTCCAGGACCTTGCCGCGACGATCGAGGGCCACCAGCGCGGCTTTTGCCGGCACGGCCGCCAGAAGCAGTTCGCTTTCGCGCTGGATCATCTGGGCCGGGGGCAGCTTGCGCTTCTCCTCCAGCTCGCGCAGGACCAACGGCCAGCGGATGCGGGCGGCGTAGTGCTCGTAGAGATCGCGCTCCGGTCCGCGGGCGGCGCGGCCGATGGCGGCGATCAGGAGCTTCACGCGGGCTTCTTGGGGCGCCGCGGCCGTGCGGGCCGTGCGGCCTTGGACTTCGCCGGCTTGGTGTCGGCGGCCTCTTCCTCGAGAGCCCACATTTTTTCGAGGGCATAGAAGGCGCGAGGCTCGGGCCGGAAGACGTGGACGACGACGTCGCCGCCGTCGACCAGTACCCAGTCGCCGGTCTGCTTGCCCTCGACCGGGATGTAGCCGTGACCGGCCTGCTTCAGCCTTTCGGCCAGATGTTCGGCGATGGCCACGACCTGGCGGTTCGAACGGCCCGAGGCGATCACCATGTAGTCGGCGAAGGCGGACTTGCCCTTGAGGTCGATGACGACGATGTCCTCGGCCTTGTCTTCTTCCAGCGAATGGCGGACGAGGGCGAGCAGCGTATTGGAGGCTTTGCTCCGGTCGGGAAGCTGGCGGATCTGGTCGGAGATGGTCGTTCCTTTCGCTCTGGCAACGGTCGTTCGGGTCTTTCGCGGCCGGACGGCGCGGATCGCCGTGGCCGAGTGGCTGTCCAGTCGGCTCGGGATAAAGCACCAGGCCGGCGGTTCGCAAGTGGCGAGGCGGCGTTCCTGGCCCGCTGCCAGCCGATAACGGGCGAAGGCGCGCGGGGCGGCTGCGGCGATTGCAGGATAGCTCCAGCCGGGCCGTGCGAAAGCGGCGATCGGGATCGCGGCGAACAGATCGCGCCAGCCCAGCCAATGCACCAGCTGGGGCAGGATGTCCGCGCCCATCAGCCAGACGAAGTGGGCGCCCGGGTAGAGGCGGCGGAGCGCCCGGACGGTGTCGAGCGTATAGCGCGTGCCGAGCAGCAGTTCAGGTGCGCCGACCCGGATGCGGGGGTGGCGGGCAAGCTGACGGGCGCGCGCCACGCGGGTCGGCAGCGGCTCCATGCCGTCGTCGCTCTTCAGCGGATTCTGCGGCGAGACCAGCCACCACACTTCGTCGAGACCCAGTCGCCTCAGTGCCTCGAGGCTGACATGGCGGTGGCCTTCATGGGCTGGATTGAACGAGCCACCCAGGAGGCCGATGCGCCGCGTCGTGCCGCGCGGCACGTCAGGCATCGGATGATGTGCGGCGGTCAAGCGATCCGGCTCATGGACGCAGGGTGCCCTTGCCGCGCACGACATTCTTGTAGGTGGTGAGTTCCACCAGCCCGACCGGTCCACGGGCATGCATGCGGTTGGTCGAAATCCCGATCTCCGCTCCCAGGCCGAACTCGGCACCATCGGCGAACTGGGTGCTGGCGTTGTGCATGACGATGGCGCTGTCGACCTCGCCCAGGAAGCGCTCGGCCGTGGCCCCATTGTTCGTCACGATCGTTTCGGTGTGCTGGCTGCCGAAGCTGGCGATATGCCGGATGGCGCCTTCGACGCCGTCGACCGTGGCGACGGAAATGACCGGGGCCAGGTATTCCGTGCGCCAGTCCTTCTCGGTGGCGGCCAGTGCCTCGGGGTCCCGCTTCTGCACCTCGGCGTCGCCGCGCACTTCGCAGCCCAATGCGTGCAGCTTCGCGAGCACGGGCATCAGGTGCGTGTCGAGCGCAGCGCGATCGATCAGCAGCGTCTCGGCCGCGCCGCAGACACTCACCCGCCGCATCTTGGCGTTGGCCACGAGATCGCGCGCCATGGCGACATCGGCATCGCGGTCGACGTAGACATGGCAGATGCCGTCGTAGTGGCGCAGCACGGGCACCCGGCTTTCCTCGGTGACGCGGTCGATCAGCGAGCGCCCGCCACGCGGCACGATGAGGTCGAGCCAGTCCATGGCGCGCAACATCTCGCCGACGGCGGCGCGATCGGTGGTGGGGACGAGCTGCACGCAATCCTCGGGCAGGCCGGCCGTGGCCAGCGCGCGGCGCAGCAGATCGACGATGGCGCGCGAGGAATGGAAGCTGTCGGAGCCGCCGCGCAGCACCACGACGTTGCCCGACTTGACGCAGAGCGCGCCGGCATCCGCCGTGACGTTGGGGCGGGCCTCGTAGATCACGCCGATGATGCCGATCGGCACGCGCACGCGGCTGATCACGAGACCGTTCGGACGGGTCCATTCCTCGATCTTCACGCCCACCGGATCGGGCAGCGCCACGATGTCGTCCAGCCCCCGGGCCATGCCCTCGATGCGTGAATCATCCAGCAGCAGGCGATCTTGCAGGGCGGCGGTCATGCCGGCGGCCTGGGCGGCGGCGATGTCCCTGGCGTTGGCAGCGAGGATAACGGCCCTTTCGCCGCGTATCAGGCGGGCGGCCTCGGCGAGTGCGCGGTTCTTGGCCTCCGTGCCGGCGTTGCGCAGCGCAATAGCGGCGGCTTTCGCGCGCCGGCCCAGCTCGGCCACGATCGCGACGGCGTCTTCCGCGGGCTTGGTCTGAACGTTCATCGGCCGCTCCAGTATGCCCTGCCGGGGCTCACTCGACCACGAGGTCGTCGCGATGGACGATCTCGTCGCGGCCCCGGAATCCCAGCAGGCGCTCGATCTCCGCACTCTTGCGGCCCGCGATCCGGCGGGCGTCCTCGGCGGCATAGGCCACCAGTCCGCGGGCAAGAAGGCGGCCGGCGCGATCCTTCACGTCGACCACGTCGCCGCGCTTGAAATCGCCCTCTATTCCCGTGACGCCGGCCGGCAGCAGGCTCTTGCCGGCCGACAGTGCCCGCACCGCGCCGTCATCGACGGTGAGCGCCCCGGCCGTCTTGAGCGAACCCCTGATCCACTTCTTGCGGGCCGACAGCGGCGAGGCCTCAGGCAGGAACCAGCTGCAGCGTGCCTTGCCATCGATCAGGTTGCCCAGTGCGCCGACCGCGCGGCCGTCGGCAATGGCCATGCGGCAGCCCGCGGCCATGGCGATGCGGCCGGCCATCAGCTTGGTCACCATGCCGCCGTTCGACATCTCGGAGGCCGCGCTGCCGCCCATCGCCTCGATCTCGGGCGTGATCTCGCGAATCTCGGGAATGAACCTGGCCGAGGGGTTGCTGCGGGGATCGCCGGTGTAGAGGCCGTCGATATCGGACAACAGGACCAGGGTGTCGGCGGAGATCATTTCGGCGACGCGGGCGCCCAGGCGGTCGTTGTCGCCGAAGCGGATTTCGTCGGTCGCCACCGTGTCGTTCTCGTTGATCACCGGCACGGCTTTCAGACCCAGCAGCGTGGCCATGGTCTGGCGTGCGTTGAGATAGCGCCGGCGCTCCTCGGAATCGTCGAGGGTGAGCAGGACCTGCGCCACCGTGATGCCATGGCGCGCCAGTGCCGCCTGGTACGCGTGGGCCAACTGAATCTGGCCGGTGGCGGCGGCGGCCTGGCTTTCCTCGAGCTTCAGGGGGCCGGGCGCCAGTTTCAGGTGCGTGCGGCCCAACCGAATCGCGCCGGAGGAAACCAGCACCACTTCGCAGCCGCCACGCCCATCAATTCCTTTGTGGAGGCGCGCGACATCGTCGGTCAGGGCTCTCAGCCAGTCGTGTCGGATTTCGCCGCGCGCTTCATCCACCAGGATCGACGAGCCGATCTTGACGACCAGCCGTTTCGAGCTGGCCAGCGGGGTCATGCCGCTTCCTTCGTCGTGTCGCGCTGTTTCTCGACCAGTTTCATCAACTCGTGGAGCAGAGGTTGCACGCCATGGCCGGAAACGGCGGAGATCACGTGCACCGTCTTGCGGCTCACCTTGGCGAGCCTGGCGCGCTTGGCCTCGATGTCCTCGGGCGTCATGGCGTCGGTCTTGTTGAGCGCCACGATCTCCTTCTTGCGCGCGAGGTTGCCGCCGTAGGCGCGCAGCTCGGCGCGCACCGTGCGGTAGGCATCGGCGACGTCATCCTGAGTGCCGTCGACGAGATGCAGCAGCGCGCGGCAGCGCTCGACATGGCCCAGGAAGCGCGTGCCGAGGCCGGCGCCCTCGTGCGCACCCTCGATGAGGCCGGGGATGTCGGCCATCACGAACTCGCGGTCGCCCACCTTCACCACGCCGAGGCCGGGATGCAGCGTGGTGAACGGATAGTCGGCGATCTTGGGCCGGGCGTTGGAGTTGGACGACAGGAACGTCGACTTGCCGGCGTTGGGCAGCCCGACCAGGCCGATGTCGGCGATCAGCTTGAGGCGCAGCCACACCGAGCGTTCCTCGCCCGGCCAGCCTTTGTCGGCGCGGCGCGGCGCGCGGTTGGTCGAACTCTTGTAATGCAGGTTGCCGTAGCCGCCGTCGCCGCCCTTGCAGAGCACGACGCGCTGCCCGATTTCGGTGAGGTCGACCAGCAGGGTCTCGTTGTCCTCGGCGAAGACCTGCGTGCCGCGCGGCAGGCGTAGCACGACGTCCTTGCCCTTGCCGCCGGTGCGCTGGGCGCCCATGCCGTGATGGCCGGTCTCGCCCTTGAAGTGCTGGGCATAGCGGTAGTCGATCAGCGTGTTGAGGCCATCGACGCATTCCAGCACCACGTCGCCGCCGCGCCCGCCGTCGCCGCCGTCCGGTCCGCCGTACTCGATGAACTTCTCGCGGCGAAAGCTCGCCGACCCCGCGCCGCCGTTACCGGAGCGGACGTAGATCTTGGCCTGGTCGAGGAACTTCATGGGCTGGGGTCCAGAAACGAAAAGGGGGAACGGTTGACCGCTCCCCCTTCGAATTCCGATTGGGTGGGAACGGCTATTCGGCAGCCAGTGCCGGCGCCGGGAGCACGTTCACCTCGACCTTGCCGCCGGTCCGCTTGCGGAACGACACAATGCCGTTGGCCGTGGCGAACAGCGTATGGTCGCGGCCGATGCCGACGTTCTCGCCGGCATTCATCTTGGTGCCGCGCTGGCGGACCAGGATGTTGCCCGACAGGACCGTCTGTCCGCCGAAGCGCTTCACGCCCAGGCGCTTGCCGGCCGAATCGCGGCCGTTGCGCGAAGAGCCGCCTGCTTTCTTATGTGCCATCGTTCTACTCCGGTCGCCCTAAGGGATGATTGAGATCAGGCGACGATCTGTTCGATCTTGACCACGGTCAGGTCCTGACGGTGGCCGTTCTTGCGCCGCGAGTTCTGGCGGCGGCGCTTCTTGAAGACGATCAGGTGCGGCCCACGGGCCTGCTTGACGATCGAGCCCACGACCTTGGCGCCGGCAACGGTCGGTGCGCCGACCTTTTCGCCCACCATCAGCACGTCGGTGAACTCGACCTTGGCGCCCGCCTCGCCCTCGATCTTTTCGACCGTGAGCGTGTCGTCGGCGGCGACCGTGTATTGCTTTCCACCCGTGCGGATAACGGCGATCATGATGACACCTGACTGAAGCCTCCCGGTCCGGGGGGATCCCCCACCACCCCTAGGGGGAGCAGCGGAATCCGGGCCCAAATGCGGGAAAGCACGAAAGAGCGCGGCGGGCCCATACGACCCGCCGGAGGAGGGCGGAATATACGCAGGACGCCCCCCAAGTCAACGCCGGAAAGCCGCCATTATGGGGCCGAATTGGGGAGATCTGGCGTGAGACGAGGCGGGTTGCCCGGACAGAATCGCCCCCCTATAAGCGTGGCCCCGGAGGGGTGCCAGAGTGGTCGATCGGGACGGTCTCGAAAACCGTTGTGCGTGCAAGCGTACCGTGGGTTCGAATCCCACCCCCTCCGCCACCTTGTCCCAGGGCGTCTGCGAAATGACGCAACGGCCCGTCGGACAATCTTGATTTCGATCAATGAGGCAGACTGGGGACGCGCGACAGTCGCCGCCTCAACATGAAGCCACCCGTGAAGAAGAGCGAGCCCATGCCCGATACAGCGACACTCCCCGCCGCCGCCGTCCAGAAGACCGAACATTTCGACGTCCTGATCGTCGGCGCCGGCATCTCCGGCGTGGGTGGTGCCTACCATCTCACCAAGCAGTGCCCGGGCACGCGTTTCGTCGTCCTCGAGTCGCAGGAGAGCTTCGGCGGCACCTGGCTCACCCACCGCTATCCGGGCATCCGCTCCGACAGCGACCTCTACACCTTCGGTTACCGCTTCAAGCCCTGGACCAGCGCGCCGATCGCAACGGCGGCCGAAATCCTCACCTACATGGGCGAAGTCATCGACGAGAACGATCTCGGCCGGCATATCCGCTACGGCCACAGGATTTCCTCGGCCCGCTGGTCGAGCCGGGACAATCGCTGGACGATCGAGGCCATCCGAGCCGACACCGGTGAAGCCGTCCGCTTCACGGCGAACTTCCTCTGGATGTGCCAGGGCTACTACCGGCACTCGGAGGGCTACACGCCCGAGTGGGAAGGCATGGAGAGCTTCAAGGGCCGGATCGTCCATCCTCAGACCTGGCCGGAGGATCTCGACTATGCCGGCAAGAAGGTCGTCGTCATCGGTTCGGGAGCGACCGCTGCGACGCTGGTCCCGGCGATCGCGGGCAAGTGCGGCCATGTCACGCTGCTGCAGCGCTCGCCGACCTATTTCATTCCCGCCCGCAACGCCAACGACCTCGCCGATACGCTGCGACAGCTGCAGATCGACGAAAGCTGGATCCACGAGATCGTGCGCCGCAAGATCCTGCATGATCAGGCAGTGTTCACGCGCCGCGCGTTCGAGGAACCGGAGGCCGTCAAGAACGAGCTGCTGGGCGGCGTGCGCGCCTACCTCGGCCCCGACTACGACGTGGACACGCATTTCACGCCGACCTACCGGCCGTGGCGGCAGCGCATCGCCTTCGTTCCGGACGGCGATCTCTTCAAGGGCATCCGTGCCGGCCAGGCCTCGGTCGTCACCGACGAGATCGACAGGTTCACCGAGACCGGCATCCGCCTGAAGTCCGGCAAGGACCTTGAGGCCGACATCATCATCACCGCCACCGGCTTCAATCTCAACGTGCTGGGCGACATCGAATTCGTCATCGACGGCAAGCCGCTCGATTTCGCCGACACGGTCACCTACCGCGGCATGATGTTCACCGGCGTGCCCAACATGGTCTGGGTGTTCGGCTACTTCCGGGCAAGCTGGACGCTCCGCGCCGACCTGGTCGCCGATTTCGTATGTCGTTTGCTCGGGCACATGAAGGAGAAGCAGGCGAAGAAGGTCGCCGTGGCGCTCAGGCCCGAGGACAAGGACATGCCCCTGCTGCCCTGGATCGACCCGACCAATTTCAACCCGGGCTACCTCATGCGCGGCATGCACCTGCTGCCCAAGCGGGGCGACAAGCCCGAATGGCAGCACACCCAGGACTACTGGACCGAGAAGGACCAGTGGCCGGCGATCGATCTCGACGATCGGGCATTCGTCTACGGCTGAGCCTGACGCATGCTAGTGTCCATTGAGGAGGACACCATGACAGCAGTCTCAGCCAAAGCCCGCCGGCTCGGCGGCAGCGCGCTCGAGGTCTTTCCGATCGGGCTCGGCCTGATGTCGTTCTCAGGCGCCTATGGCAAGAGCGATGACGCCGAGGCGATTCGGGTCATCCACCATGCGCTCGACCGCGGCGTCACGCTGCTCGACAGTTCCGACATGTACGGCTGGGGTCACAATGAGACGCTGCTGGGCAGGGCACTGGCGGGCGGCCGTCGCGCCCGGGCGATCCTCGCCACCAAGTTCGGCCAGACGCAGCGCCCCGGCGGCGCCAACGGCGTCGATGGCCGGCCGGAATACGTGAAGGCCGCCTGCGAGGCGAGCCTCAAGCGGCTGGGTGTCGAGACGATCGATCTCTACTACCAGCATCGCGTCGACCCCTCGGTGCCCATCGAGGAAACGGTCGGCGCCATGGCCGATCTCGTGAAGGCGGGCAAGGTGAGGGCGCTGGGCCTGAGCGAGGCGCGGCCCGAGACGATCCGCCGGGCGCATGCGGTCCATCCGCTCGCCGCGGTGCAGAGCGAATACTCGCTGCTCTTTCGCGTCGATGCCGAGGAGACGCTCAAGACCACGCGCTCGCTCGGCATCTCCTTCGTTGCCTATTCGCCGCTGGGCCGCAGCCTGCTGACCGGAGCGGTGCGCCAGGCCACCGACATTCCCGAGGGCGATGGTCGCGGCCGGCATCCGCGCTTCGCCGCCGACAATCTGGCGCGCAACCTCGCGAAGGTGGCTGCGATCGAAGCCGTGGCGCAGGCCAGGGGGTGCAGGCCGGGGCAGGTGGCGCTCGCCTGGCTGCTGGCGCAGGGCGACGACATCGTGCCGATTCCGGGAACCAAGCGCGCCGAGCGCGTCGACGAGAACCTGGCGGCGCTCGACGTCGCCCTCTCGGCCGACGAGGTGGCACGGCTCTCGGCCGCCCTGCCGCCAGGCGCCGCGGCCGGCACGCGCTATCCCGAGGCGCAGATGAAGGCAGTTTATCTATAGAGTGCGGACGACGTCGCTCGCATTGGGCGTTCCCGGCAACGCGCTCTGTCTCGCCGGATCAGGAGGAAACTAGATGTTCAAGCACATACTCATCCCTATCGACGGTACCGCGCTGTCGGAATCGGCGCTCGAGAAGGGCCTGACGTTCGCGCGGGAGAGCGGCGCCAGGGTCACCGTTCTCACCACCATCGAACCGGCCCCTATGGTCGTGGCCGCGTACGTCCAACTCGCCGAGAGCCAGAGCCGGTATCACCAGCATGCCGCCGACCAGGCGGCACGGCATCTCGAGGCGGCGGGGGCCAAAGCCAAGGCGGCCGGGGTGCCCTGCGAGACCGTCCAAGTCGAACATGACCATCCCTATCAGGCAATCATCGAGACCGCGGCGAGCAAGGGCTGCGACCTGATCGCCATGGCCTCGCACGGCCGCCGCGGCATTTCCGCCCTCGTGCTCGGCAGCGAGACCACGAAGGTGCTGACCCACAGCACGACGCCCGTTCTCGTCTTCCGCTGAAGGGCGGGGCGAGTCGATGTTCGCTAGTCGAGATCGCCGCATTCTCGCCTAGGCGCGGGCCTTGAGTTCGCTATCCTGTCGCAGTTCAGGGAGGACTGAAATGGCAGGATTGGGACGGCGCGACTTCATCGGCGCGGGCATCGCGGCGGGGGTGACGGCGGCAGCCGGCGGGACAGGCTTCGCTCAGAGCTTCCCCGCCAAGCAGATTCGCTGGATCATCCCCTTCGCACCCGGCGGCAACTACGACGTCACCTCGCGCATCGTCGCCGAGCCCATGGGACGTCGGCTCGGCCAGAGCATCCTGATCGACAACAAGCCCGGCGCCGGCGGCGTGGTCGGCCTCGAGCTCGCCCACAACGCGCCGGCCGACGGCTACACCATCGTCATGGCGAGCTTCACCGTGGGCTACGTGGCGCCGATCTTCGCCGGCAAGAAGGAGATGCTCTCCCTGTTCGCGCCGGTCGGCATCCTCACCACCGTGCCGATGGTGGTCGTGACGCGGGCCGACAGCCGGTTCGCGGACATGAAGAGCCTGCTGGCGGAGGCCAAGGCCAAGCCCGGCACGGTCAGCATCGGCCATGCCGGCAACGGCACGACCAACCATGTCGCCATCCTGCGCCTGCAGCTCAACGAGGGCCTGAAGTTCAACGTCATCCCCTATCGCGGTTCGGGCCCGGGCATCGCCGACCTGCTGGCCGGTAACATCGACTGCTACACCGATCAGCTCACCAGCTCGATGCCGCACATCAAGTCAGGCAAGTTGCGGCCGCTCGGCACCCTCGGGCTCGACCGCATTCCCGATCTGCCCAACGTGCCGACGCTCGGCGATCTCGGCCTCAAGCCGTTCGACGGCAGCACGACCGCCGGCGTTTTCGCCCACGCCGACACGCCCAAGGCCGTGGTCGCCCGCTTGAACGAGGGCGTCGTGGCGGGCCTCAAGGACGAGGCGACAGCCAAGCGGCTGCGCGAGCTGGGCGCCATCGTGCGGCCGTCGACGCCTGAACAGTTCGCGGCGGCGCTGAAGGCCGACGAGGCGAATGTGTCGGAATTGCTGAAGCTGGGCCTGTTGAAGCCGGAGTAAGCCGGTCCCATATCGGGTTCATGATGACACGCCGATCCAGAGCTTTCGCAATGATCGTCGCCTTGCTCGCCGCTGCCACGCTGGCGGGCTGCGTCTCGTCGGGCATCCCCCAGGACGGCAGGTACCAGACGCACGGCGGCGGCTGGGACAATTTCCGCGGCTGAACCGAGGCCGCGTCATCACCCTAGGCGGTCTTCATGACCGCCCAGAGATCGGCCTTGCGTTCGAAACCGATGCCGGGGGCGTCGGGTAGCGCCACGCGGCCGTCGACGACCGGGCAGTCGTCGGCGAAGCCGCCGAACGGCGCGAACACCTGCGGGTAGGATTCGTTGCCGCCGCACTGCAGGCCGACCGCGATGTTGAGCGCGAACTGGTGGCCGCCGTGCGGCACGCAGCGCCGGGGCGACCAGCCGTGTGCCTTCAGCATGTCGAGGGTGCGCAGATACTCGACCAGGCCATAGCTGAGCGCCGGGTCGTACTGCAGGATGTCGCGGTCGGGCCGGAGCCCGCCGTGACGGACGAGGTTGCGGGCGTCCTGCATCGAGAACAGGTTTTCGCCGGTCGCGAGCGGCGGAGCGTACTGGGTCGCGAGCGCGGCATGCGCCAGGTAGTCGAGCGGATCGAGCGGCTCCTCGTACCAGCGCAGCCCGTAGGGCTCGATCGCCCGGCCGAAGGCGATGGCCGTCGTGAGATCGAACTTGCCGTTGACGTCGACCGCCAGCCGCTCGCCCTTGCCCACGATCTTCAGCACCGCCTCGATGCGCTTGAGGTCTTCGGCGAGCGGCACGCCGCCCACCTTCATCTTCACGCAGGAATAGCCGAGGCCGAGATAGTGCTTCATCTCATCCTGCAGGGCCTTCAGCCCCTTGCCGGGGTAGTAGTAGCCGCCGGCGGCATAGACCCACGCCTTGTCGTCGTGCGCGCCGCCGTTGTAGCGGTCGGCCAGTAGCTTCCACAGCGGCACGCGCTTGGCCTTGGCCAGGGCATCCCACAGCGCCATGTCGAGTACGCCCACCGCCACCGAGCGCTCGCCGTGCCCGCCCGGCTTCTCGTTGGCCATCATCGCCGCCCAGCAGCGTGCCGGGTCGAGGAAACCCTCGTCGTCCAGCAGCGTGTCGGGTTTGGCCGCCTTCAGCCGCGGAATGAACCGCTCGCCCAGGAGCCCGTGCTGGGCATAGCGGCCGTTGGAGTTGAAGCCGTAGCCCACCACCGGCTTGCCGTCGACCCTGAGGTCGGTCTCCACCGCCACCACGCTCGCCGTCATCTGGCTGAAGTCGATGTAGGCGTTGGCGATGTCGGAGCGGATCGGCGAGACGATGTCGCGGATGGCGACGATGCGCATGGTTCGGGACCTCAGGCGTAGACGTTGCGACGGTTTTGCCGGAACAGCAGCCACCACGCCACAGCGCCGTTCAGCAGGTTCCAGGCGATGCCGTTGATGAAGGCGGCGCGGTAGGAGCCCGTCATGTCGAACAGCACGCCGCCCATCCAGCCGCCCAGCGCCATGCCGATCAGCGTCGACGACACGGCGAGGCCGACGCGGAAGCCCGCCTCCTTCGGCGGGAAATACTCGCGCACGATGATGGCGTAGGACGGCACGATGCCGCCCTGGAACAGGCCGAACAGGGCCGAGGCGAGGTAAAGCGAATTGAGGGAGTCGTCGACCAGGTAGAAGACCAGCGCCACGCCCTGCAGGGTCGAGCCCAGCAGCAGCGTCTTGATGCCGCCCACCCGGTCGGCGATCCAGCCCGAGCCGATACGGCTCACGATGCCGAAGCCCAGCATCAGCGACAGCATCGTGGCGCCCTGCGCCACGCCGTAGCCGAGGTCGGCGCAGTAGGCGACGATATGGACCTGCGGCATCGACATGGCGACGCAGCAGCCGATGCCGGCGACGACGAGCACCGCCTGCAGGGCATTCGGCGAGAGTCCGAGGGAACGCGCCGAATGGGGCGCCGCCGCGGCCATGCCGGCAGTCTCAGCCGCGTGGTGCTGCGGGGGCTTGCGGCGGAGCGTCAGTGCCAACGGCAGCATGGCGACGAGGCAGAGGGTGCCGGCAGCCCAGTAGGTGACCCTCCAGCCGTGGTCGTGGATCAGGAGCTGGATGATCGGCGGCCAGACGGCACCGGCGAGATAGTTGCCGGAGGCGGCGATGGCGACGGCGATGCCTCGGCGTTTCTCGAACCAGTGCGAGATATCGGCGACCAGCGGCGCGAAGGTGGCGGCCGCGCTGAAGCCGATCAGCACCTGGGTCGCGGCGAACAGCGCCAACGAGGAGGTCATCGGCGCCAGCGCGAAGCCCATCGCGAGGCCGGTTGCGCTCAGCGTCGCGGTGAGGACGATGCCGCGCCGGTCGACGAGCCGTCCCCAGGTGATGCCGCCGGCAAAAAAGCCCAGCGTGTTCATGGTGTAGGCGAAGGAGACGTCGGCGCGCGTGATACCGAGATCCTGCTGGATGGAGGGCAGGGCGACGACCAGGCACCACATGCCGATGCCGCCGACCGTGCTCAGCGTCACGCTGGCGGCAAGCCGCCACCAGGCGTAGCTCGAATCAACTCCGGACATGTGTCGGTCAGCCGCCCGCCACGCCCTGGGTGTTCACGTAGAGCGCGTAGAGCGAGTGGCTCGCCGCCATGAACAGGCGGTTGCGGTGCCGTCCGCCGAAGCAGAGGTTGGCGCAGCGTTCGGGCAGGTCGATATGGCCGATCGGCTTGCCCTGCGGGCTGAAGACGCGCACGCCGTCGAGATCGGTGTTGCCCATGCCCCAGCCGCACCACAGGTTGCCGTCGACATCGACGCGGAAGCCGTCAGGCGATCCGCCGGGGCCTGCATCGATCAGCACCTTGCCGCCGCCGATCTTCAGGCCGTCGGCGGGGACGTCGTAGCTCGTGATCGTGCGGTGCGGCTCGGCCCGCGAGGCCACGACGTAGAGCTTCTTCTCGTCGGGCGAGAAGGCAAGGCCGTTGGGGCCGGGAATGTCGTCGGCCATCACCGTGAGCTTGCCGGTCGCCGGATCGAGGCGGTAGACGGCGGGCTTGTTCTCGCTCGGCGCCTTGTGGCCCTCGTAGTAGCCCAGGATTCCGAACACCGGATCGGTGAACCACACCGAGCCGTCCGATTTCACGACGACGTCGTTGGGCGAGTTCAGCGGCTTGCCGTTGTAGGAATCGGCCAGCACCGTGATGGCGCCGTCGTATTCGAAGCGCACGACGCGCCGGGTATCGTGCTCGCAGGCGATCAGCCGGCCGCAGCGGTCACGGGTGTGGCCGTTGGCGTTGTTCGAGGGCTTGCGGAACACCGAGACGGCGCCCGTCTCCTCGTCCCAACGCAGCACGCGGTTGTTGGGGATATCGCTCCACAGCAGATAGCGCCCGTCGCCGAACCAGACCGGTCCCTCGGACCAGCGGCAGCCGGTGTAGAGCCGTTCGACCGAGGCCAGGGCCAGGCGATACTGGCCGAAGGAGGGATCGAGCACGCGCACCGCCGGATCGGGGTAGCGCTCGTTCGGTTGCCACATCGTCGTTTCCTCATTCATTCGTCGGCGGCGATGCTACAGGCCCGCCGTCTTTCGCGCTCGTCGTTCTCGTCATGGCTGCCGGGACCGTGGGACACGTCCTTGCGTCGGTCCGGGTGTCGGGTGGCGGCCTCCAACCCGCTGATTTTCCTGTCGAATGATCCGCCGGGCAGCGTCGTCCCGTGGGACGCCAAATGACTCGTTTCAAGACGCCCGGCTCCCGGACAACAAGACAAAGGGCTGGCGGACATTTCCTCGAAACGGCTATTTCCTACTATATAGGAAATAGCCGGTCAAGCCGCTCAATCCCCGTCGACGCCGTACGCCGCCTTCGCCTGTTCCTTACTCACCAGCCCCAGCCGCACGTCGCGTTCGACGGAGGCGCGGTCGCGTTTGGCGGGATCGCCGAAGCCGCCACCGCCCGGCATCTCGACCACCAGCCGCTCGCCGGCCGGGATGGTCTGGAAGCCCTTGGCCCGCAGCTCCTGGCCCGAGGCGAGCGACAGCCGGCCGTTGCCGCCGGCCTTGCCGCCGTCGCGGCCGCGCGCCGGATGCTTTACCCGCTCGAAGGTGGCGAAGATGCCGAAGGGCGCGCCCTCGCGATGCTCGACCTCCATCACCTGGCCGAGACCGCCGCGGTGCTGGCCGGCGCCGCCGGAATCCTGGCGGTATTCCTTCTTCCACACCACGACGGGCGCGATGGTCTCGGTGATCTCGACCGGTACGTTGCGCACCCCGGACGGGAAGGGCGTGGCCGAGAGCCCGTCGAGCGTCGGCCGGGCGCCGGTGCCGCCGGAATGAAAGGTCGTCACCATGAACGGCCGGCTGTTGCCGATGGTGCCGGTCATGCCGTGGCCGGCGCCGAGCTTCAGGTTCCACAGGTTGGAGGTGCCCTCGGCCGGCACGCGGCCCGGGATCACCTGGTGCAGCGCGTCGAAGCAGACGTCGGGCAGCATGTGACCGATGGTGCTGCGTGCGTTCACCGCGGCCGGAAACAGCGCATTGACGATGGTGTTCTCGGGCGCCGTCACCAGGATCGAATCGAGCGTGCCGGCATTGTTGGGAATGGTCGGCGCCACGACGCACTTGATGCCGAACGCCGTATAGGCCTCGGTGTAGCACATCGGCGAATTGATGCCGTAGATCGACGAGCCCGACGTGCCGGCGTAGTCGACGGCGATGTGGTCGGCATGGATCGACACAGCGGCATGCAGGTCGATCGGGGCATCGTAGCCGTCGATCCGCATATGGCCCTTCCAGGTGCCGCGCGGCAGCCTGGAGATGGCGGCCACCATGCCGGCGCGGCTCTTGTCGATGATGTGACGGCCGAGTTCATCGAGATTGTCGATGCCATGCTCGGCCATCATGGCCGAGAGTCGCCGCTCGCCGATGCCATTGCAGCCGATCAGGGCATGGAGGTCGCCCTCGACCTGCACCGGCTCGCGCACGTTGGCGCGCACGATGCGCATCACGCTCTCGTCGATCACGCCCTCGCGCATCAGCGGCAGCAGCGGCAGGAACAGGCCCTCGTGGAACACCTGCCGCCCGTCGGGCGACTGTCCGAGGCCACCGATATCGACCACGTGCGTGGTGCAGGAGAACAGCGCCACCAGTCTGCCGTTGTGGAAGGCGGGCGAGGTGACGACGATGTCGTAGAGATGGCCGGTGCCCTTCCACGGATCGTTGGTCACATAGGCGTCGCCCGGCTTCATGGTCTCGACCGGGAACTCGCGGATGAAATGGATGACGCTGCGCGCCATCGAATTCACATGGCCCGGCGTGCCGGTGACGGCCTGCGCCAGCATCCGGCCCTCGAGGTCGAATACGCCGGCGGAGATGTCGCCGGCCTCGCGGGCGCTGGTCGAGAAGGCGGTGCGCACCAGGGCGCGCGCCTGCTCCTCCACCACCGACAGCAGCCGGTTCCACATCACCTGCAGGCGGATGTCACCCAACGAGGAGTTGGAGGGCGTATTCATGCGATGTCCTCCAGGACGATCTGGCCGACGGCATTGATGCGGGCGCTGAAATCCTTCGGCACCACGGTCGTGGTGCCATCTTCGACGATCAGCGCCGGCCCGTCGAGCGACATGCCGGGATCGAGCGCCATGCGCTCGTGGATGGCGGCGTTCTCGCGCCGGCCGCTTGCGGGATCGAGCACCTCGCGATGACCGACGGGGGCTGGGGCCGCGTTCTTCGCAAGATCCTTTACGGGCTTCGGCAACGGCCGCGCGGTGGCGATCGACAGCGTCCAGGTCAGTGCCTCGACCTCGAGCTTGGGAATGGCGCGGCCGAACACCGTTTCATACGTCGCCTCGAAGCGGCGGCGCAGGTCGGGTGCGGCATCGGCGGCGAAAGCGCTGTTGGGCAGGGGGACGGCGATCTCGTGGCCCTGGCCGCGGTAGCGCATGAAGGCGTGGCGCGTCTCGACAAGTTCCTCGCCGGGCGCGGCCGGCCGCACCACGGCCTCGGCTTCGGCGCGCATGGTGGCAAACAGCTCGTTCAACATCCTGGCGTCGAACATATCGAGCCTGACATGGCGTGTGCGCACGACCTCGTAGGCGATGGGTGCGCGCAGGAAACCGAAGGCCGAACCGACGCCGGCGCCGACCGGCACCACGACGCGCCTCATGCCGAGCTTGCGGGCGAGGCGAGCGGCGTGCAGCGGCGCCGCCCCTCCGAAGGCGATCAGCGTGCGGTCGGCGGTGTCCTTGCCATTCTCCACCGCATGCACGCGGGCGGCACTCGCCATGGTCTCGTCGACGATTTCTGCGACGCCGGCTGCCGCACCCTGTGCATCGGTCTTGAGCGCGCCGGCCAGCGGCTGCAGCGCGGTCCTCGCCTTGTCGGGATGAAGCGGGATGGCGCCGCCGGCGAAGCGTGCCGGATCGAGACGGCCGAGCGCGGCGTCGGCGTCGGTCACGGTGGGTTCGGTGCCGCCGTTGCCGTAACAGGCGGGGCCGGGCACGCTGCCGGCGGAGTCGGGACCGACCTGGATGCGGCCCAGCGCATCGAGCCGGGCGATCGAGCCGCCGCCGGCGCCAATCTCGACCAGTTCGATCACCGGGATGCGCACCGGCAGGCCGCTGCCCTGCACGAAGCGATAGGCGCGCGCGACTTCGAACTGGCGCGAGCGCTGCAGTTCGAGATCGTCGAGCAGGGTGAGCTTGGCCGTGGTGCCGCCCATGTCGAAGGCGACCGCCTTGGCGAGGCCATTCTCGGCCGCGACGGTGAGCGCCAGGATGGCGCCGCCGGCCGGCCCCGACTCGACCAGGCGCACGGGATAGCGCCGCGCCGTGTCGACGGTGGTGATGCCGCCCGACGACATCATCAGCAGCAGGGGGCCGGCGATGCCCTCCTTCTCGAGGTCGCGTTCGAGCTGGCCGAGATAGCCCGCCATGCGCGGCAGCACATAGGCATTGGCGATGGTGGTCGAGGTGCGCTCGTACTCGCGGATTTCGGGGCAGACCTCGCACGAGAGCGAGATGGCCACACCCGGCAGCTCCTCGGCCAGGATCGCCCCGGCGCGGCGCTCGTGCGCCTCGTGCGTGAAGCTGTGCAGGAAGCAGACGGCCACCGCCTCGATCTTGCGCTGGCGCAGGTCGATGGCCACGGCGCGCACGGCGGCCTCGTCGAGCGCCAGCAGCACGGCGCCGTCGGCCGCCACGCGTTCGGGCACGCCGAAGCGCAGGTCGCGCGGCACCAGTGGATCGGGCCGCTCCATATAGATGTCGTACTGCTCGAAGCGATGCTCCCAGGCGATCTCCACCGAATCGCGGAAGCCCGCCGTGGTGATCAGCGCCGTACGCGCGCCCTTGCGCTCGATCAGCGCGTTGGTGGCGAGCGTCGTGCCGTGCACCACCAGGGTAACGTCCGATGGTGCGCACTTGGCTTCGGTCAGGATGGCGCGCACGCCGTCCAGCACCGCGCGCTCGGGCGCGTCGGGCGTGGTCAGCAGCTTGATGGAATGGGCCGCCGTGCCGGTTTCCAGCACGACGTCGGTGAACGTGCCGCCGATGTCGACGGCGAGGCGAGCGGACATCAGTTGGCGTCGATCTTGATGTTGCCCTTGGCGACGACGTCGCCCCACGTCTTGAGGTCGCGCTGCAGGTAGGCGATGTACTCGGCGCGCGGCAGGGTCGCGGGATGGAGCCCGTTCTCGTCGTACTTGGCCTTCACGGCCGGATCGGCCATGACCTTGAGGATGGCGGCCGTCAGCACGGCGATCACCGCCTCCGGCGTCTTGGGAGGTGCCGCGATCGCGTACCAGTTCTCGGCCTGGTAGCCCGGCACCGCTTCGGCGAGCGCCGGTGTTTCCGGCAGAACGGGCCAGCGCTCGGGCGAGGTCACGGCCATGGCGCGCACCTTGCCGCCGCGGATCAGGCCGAGCGTGGCGGGGTCGCCGAAATAGGCATCGACAATGCCGGCAGAAAGGTCGTTCAGCGCCGGCCCGGTGCCGCGATAGGGCACATGGATCATCTTCAGGCCCGACATCTGGGTGAACAGTTCGCCCGCGAGATGCTGGCTGGTGCCGATGCCGCCCGATGCCCAGCGCAGCTCCTGGCGCTTCGCCAGCTCCATGAACTCGGGTAGCGTCTTTGCCGGCAGGTCGTTGCGCACCGCCACGATGAAGGGCATGCGCACCAACCGCGTGATGTGCGACAGCGCCATCGGGTCGTAGGGCATCTTGCGCAGGTGCGGCCCGGCCGTCAGCGTGCCGACGCCGGTGAGGGAGAGCGTGTAGCCGTCGGGCGGGGCATGCGACATCGCCTCGACGCCGATGATGCCGCCGGCGCCGCTCTTGTTCTCGATCACGATCGGCTGGCCGAGTTCCTTGGAGAGCGGTTCCATCAGTAGGCGCGCCGTCAGGTCGACGCCGCCGCCGGGCGGGAAGGGCACGATGATCTTGATCGGCCGGTCGGGAAACCTGCCCTGAGCGCGCGCGGCGACGGGTGCGGTCAAGGCCGCAACAAGCAACGTTCGACGACTGATCCTCAAGGCAACCCCCAAATGCTCCCCTCGTGCAGCGTAGAGGACATGACCTGCGAAGGAAACGGTTCCAGCCCTGCGCTGGGGGCGCGCCACTCCAGTGGCACGGTCATAACTCATGGCATGGCGCGCTACAGGGCGACGCGCTTGAACACCTCGACGAAGCGCTCGACGTCCTCCTCGTCGTTGTAGACGTGCGGGCTGATGCGCAGCCGGCCGAGCCGCGGCGCAGCATGGACGTTTTCCGCCGCCAGTCGCTTGGGCAGGTCGGGTGCCATGCCCTGGGGGAATTTCAGGCTGAGCACGTGCGGCGCTCGCAGCTTCCTGTCGATCACCTGCACGCCTGAATTGGCGAGGCCGTCGGCCAGCCGGTCGGTGAGCATGCCGAGCCGCGCCACGATCGGCTCGTTGCCCCAAGCCGCCATCATCTCCATGCCGATCGCCGCCATCTCCATGGAGACGAAATGGTCGCGCTCGCCCATGTCGTAGCGCCTGGCGCCGTCGGTGTAGGCGAGGTCGCGGAAATAGACCGTGTCCTCGGCCGAGACGGCGCGCCGCGCCGCCGCCGTCTGCTCCAGCGGCACGCCATTCTGGTGGCGCCTGGCGACATACATGAAGGCGCGGCCGTACGGCCCCAGCACCCATTTGTAGGTCGGGAAGATCAGGAAATCGGGATCGAGCGCCTTCACGTCGATCCGGCGCACGCCGACATCATGCGTGGCATCGACCAGCAGCGCCGATCCCTTCGCTTTGGCCGCCCGGGCGATGCGCGGCATGTCGAGCGCGCCGCCGTCGGACCAGTGCACCGAGGAGATCGAGACCAGCGCCAGCGGCGCCGCGCCCGCGCGCTCGATCGCCTCCAGGACGGCCGAGGTCCAGTCGCCGTCGGCCGGCTGCTTTACCTGCTCGACGCCGAAGCCGCCGGCTTCGGCGCGGCTCATCCACTCCAGCACCGGCGAGGTGTGGTCGTCCTGCAGCACCAGCACGCGGCTGCCGCGCGGGATCGCCAGCACCTTGCCCGCGGTCGACACGCCGTAGCCGACCGAGGAGATCAGGGCCACGTCCGCGGGATCGGCGCCGATCAGGGCTGCCGCCGCCTTGCGCGCTCGCTCGTATTGCTGCGACTGGAAGCCGGGTTCGAGCTTCCATGGCTGGCCCTTGCGGCCGATCGCGGCGCGGCCGGCCTCCTGCACCGCAAACGGCAACGGGCTCCAGGAAGCCGCGTTCAGGAAGCAGACGTCGCGCGGGATGTCGAACAACGCGCGTTGGGTGGGGAGCATGTCTCGGGTCTCCATGGGGCCAGTGGTCGGCAGACTAGCGCGTCGTTCTGTCGAGGCCGGCAAGAAAAAAGCTATTGACTGGCTCTGATGCGAATTTCCCGAAGGCGCGCATGAGGATGTCTCGTGCGCCTGATTACCTGCCATGTCATTGAGGGGCCCGCGGACGGCGACCATCTTGAGGCCATCGGCCCAAGGAGGAATCGATGAGCTTCCAATCCCGCGAACGTCTCACCATCGAGCCGGATCTGTTCGTGACGCCGGCTGCCGCCGCGACCGTTGCGCGGCCATCGCTCCGCCAACGCCTGGCTCTCACCCTCACGGTGTGGCGCGAACGCACGGCGGCGCGGCGCTGTCTTGCCCGGATGGACGCGCGCAGCCTGCGTGACGCCGGCATTTCACCGGCCGCCGCTGCCTATGAATCGGGCAAGCCCTTCTGGCAGCGGCTGGGCACGCTGCGCTGAGGCGACATTGGCCACAGTATCGCCACATCCTCACGGCCTTTTTGGGGAACCCTGATCGACAGCAGGCGTTTTGTTCCCGCGCGCAAGGCGGGCCGCCCGCTGAGACGTCCCGAATGCGGCGTGTTGTGGTCATAGGTCCCCTCGCGCCCGAGAAACCGATCACTGGAGCAATGGCGCAGAGGAGGAGCAGGCCGCATGACGCCGCCGGAACTCGACAGGATGTCGGCGCTGTTTCTCGATCTCGACGGCACGCTGCTCGAGATCGCCGCGACGCCGGAGCTGGTTGTCGTGCCGCCCGGCCTGCCGGCCCTGCTTTCCCACCTTCATCATTTGCTGGAGGGGGCACTCGCCATCGTGACCGGCCGGCCGCTTGCCGTGGTCGACGGTCTGCTCGCGCCGTTCACGGCCAGTGCAGCGGGCGAGCACGGCGTCTCGCTGCGCTACGAGGATGGCACCCTGGAGGAAATAGCGGCTGGTCTGGCCGTGCCCGAGGCCTGGCGCGCCTCGCTGGCCGTCGCCGCCGTGCGCTGGCCGGGCGTGCTGTTCGAGCCCAAGCCGCATGGCTGTGCCATCCACTATCGGCTGGCGCCCGAGCACGGTGACGAGGTGTGGCGGCTGGCGCGCGCGCTGGTGGCCGAAAATCACCCGCAGTTCCAATTGATCCCCGCCCGCGAGGCCGTCGAAATCGGGCCGCGCGCCGCATCCAAGGGGCATGCGGTCGAACGCCTGATGGCGCACGCGCCTTTCGCCGGCCGCCGTCCGATCTTCATCGGCGACGATTTCACCGACGAGGCCGGCATGAATGCTGCGCGCGCCTTCGGCGGCCACGGGCTGCGCGTTGCCGAGTTCTTCGGCGGCGATCCCGCCGCCGTGCGCGCCTGGCTGAAGCGCGGGGCGGATCTGCTCGGCAGCCGGCCCGCCGCCGGGTCGGCGGCAATGGGGCGCTCGCCATGAGCAGCCTCGATCTCGGCGTCATCGGCAACTGCGCGATCGCGAGCCTGATCGATCGCAACGGACGCCATGTGTGGCACGGGCTTGGAAGGCTCGACGGCGATCCGGTGTTCAATGCGCTGCTGGGCGGCAGCAACCCGCAAGGCGGGTTCATGGACGTCGCCGTGGCCGGTGCCAAGGACACGCGCCAGCGCTATCAGCACAACTCCGCCATCCTCGAGACCACGATCGACGGCGCGAGCGGGACCGTGCGCATCGTCGACTTCGCGCCGCGCTTCCGCCGCTTCGGCCGCATGTTCCGCCCGCCCATGCTGGTGCGGCGGATCGAGCCCGTTGCCGGCCGGCCGCGGGTCACCGTGCGGATTCGGCCGACCTTCGACTACGGCGCCCACCGCGCGCAGGTCACGGCCGGCAGCAACCACGTGCGTTTCTTCAGCGACACCTCGGTGCTGCGGCTCACGACGGACGCTTCGATCAACTACGTGCTGCACGAGACCGAGTTCTCGCTCGACCGGCCGATCACCCTGCTGGTCGGCGCCGACGAGAGCATCACCGACAATCCCGATACCCTGGCACGCGGCTTCCTTGGCGAGACCGAGGCCTACTGGCAGGCCTGGGTGCGCGATCTCAACATCCCGTTCGACTGGCAGGCCGCCGTGATCCGTGCGGCGATCACCCTGAAGCTCTGCAGCTACGAAGACACCGGCGCGGTGCTGGCGGCGCTGACGACGTCGGTGCCGGAAGCGCCGGGTACACCGCGTACCTGGGACTACCGGTTCACCTGGATGCGCGACGCCTTCTTCACGGTGACGGCGCTCAACCGCCTGTCGGCGACCCGGACCATGGAAGGCTACGTCCGCTTCATCGTCGACATCGTCGAGGCCGGCAGCACGCACGGCGACGTCCACGAGATCGCGCCGCTGTTCGCCATCGCGCCGGGCACCGACACGACCGAGCGCTTGATCGACACGCTGCCGGGCTATCGCGGCTCCGGACCGGTGCGTATCGGCAATGCCGCGGCCGGTCAGCGCCAGAACGACACCTACGGCTCGATGGTGCTGACGGCGGCGCAGATGTTCTGGGACGAGCGTTTGCCGCGCCAGGGCGATTTCGAACTCTATCGCCAGCTCTGCGTCGTGGGCAACGAAGCACACCGCGCGGCGCTGACGCCCGACGCCGGCCTTTGGGAGTACCGGGAGCGCGAAGAGGTGCATACCTTCTCGGCGGCGATGTGCTGGGCGGCGCAGCATCGTCTCGGCTTGATCGCCAAGCGGGTCGGCGTCGACACCGAAGCGGGTGAGTGGCTGGCGCGTGCCGGCGTGCTGCGCCAGGAGGTCCTCAAGCGCGGCACGACGCCGGAGGGTTGGTTGTCCGGGGTGCTCGACCGCGACATGCTCGACGCCTCGAGCCTGGTGTTGCCCGAGATCGGCCTGCTGCGCTCCGATGATCCACGCTTTCATGCCACGCTCGACGTGGTCGGCAAGCGGCTGATGAGGAACGGCTTCCTGATGCGCTACGCCGAGGCCGACGATTTCGGCGAGCCTACCAACGCCTTCCTGCTCTGCACCTTCTGGTACATCGACGCCCTGGTGAGTGTCGGCCGGCGCGACGAGGCGCTGGAGCTGTTCAACAACCTGCTCACCCGGCGCAACCACCTCGGCCTTCTTTCGGAGGACATCGACCCCCGCACCGGCGAACTGTGGGGAAACTTTCCGCAAACCTACTCGCAGGTCGGGCTGATCCTGTCGGCCATGCGCCTGTCGAGAAGCTGGGAGGAGGGACTATGGCACGCCTCGTGATCGTCTCGAATCGAGTGCCCATTCCCAAGTCCCGGGGCGCGACCGCGGGCGGCCTTGCCGTTGCCCTGCGCGATCTCCTGATCCCGGGTTCGATGTGGTTCGGCTGGAGCGGGCGCCTGGCTGTCGAGCCGGCGGCGCAGCCCGCGCTCGTCGAGGCACGCGGCGTCACCTATGCCACGGTCGATCTCACGGCCGAGGCGCATCGCAGCTTCTATGTCGGTTTTGCCAATGGCGCGCTGTGGCCGCTGCTGCACTTCCGGCTCGGACTGATGCAATTCCGCCGCGAGGACTATGCCGGCTATCTCGCGGTCAACGAGGGTTTCGCGGCATCGCTCGGCCAGGTCGTCAAGTCCGACGACACGGTCTGGGTGCACGATTACCATCTCATCCCGTTCGGCCGGATGCTGCGCGAGCAGGGCTTCGCCGGGGCGCTCGGCTTCTTTCTGCATGTGCCGTTCGTGCCGCCGTCGATGCTGGAAGCCATGCCGGTGGCGCGCGACCTGGTGGCCGATCTCTGCACCTACGACGTCGTGGGCTTCCAGACCGAGGAGCATGCCCGGGACTTCCGCGACTGCGCGCAACGCATGCTGGGCGCCACGGTCGACGGCGAATGGATCCGGCTGAACGGGAGACGGGTGCGTGCCTTCGCAGACCCGATCGGCATCGATGCGGGGAGCTTCGCGCAGGAAGCCGGGCGCGCCGCCAACGACAAGTTGGTGCGAAGAGTGGGCGACAGTCTGGTCGGCCGCGCGCTCATCATCGGCGTCGACCGCATGGACTATTCCAAGGGGCTGCCGCAGCGCTTCGAAGCCTTCGGCCGCCTGCTCGAGAAACACCCCGAGCATCGCCGCAGGATCCATTTCCTGCAGATCTGCCCGAGGTCGCGGGAGGAGGTCGACGAGTATCGGAAGCTGCGCATAGACCTCGACCGGTTGGCAGGTCGGATCAACGGCAAGTTCTCCGAGTTCGACTGGACGCCGCTGCGCTACAGCGCGCGCGCGGCGCCGCGCACGATGCTCGCGGGCCTCTTCCGGCTCGCACGGATCGGCGTCGTGACGCCATTGCGCGACGGCATGAACCTGGTCGCCAAGGAATTCGTCGCTGCCCAGTCCGACGAGGATCCGGGCGTGCTGGTGCTGTCCCAGTTCGCGGGCGCCGCGCACCAGCTCACCGAGGCGCTGATCGTCAACCCGTTCGATCCCGATGCCATTGCCGACGCGATGGATCTCGCGCTCACCATGCCGGCCGAGGAACGCAGGGAGCGGCACGCCGCCCTCAAGGCGAAGGTGTTCCAGACTACGGCCCAGATCTATTGCCGCCGTTTCCTCGACGCGCTGGCAGCGCGGCCCCTGGTGCGTGCGGCCTAGCGGCCCCGCAGCCTTACCACATCGTCTTGGCGGCGCGGCCTGTCCATTCGCGGTCGTAGGTCTCGCCGCCGACGCGATCCTGGCTCAGCGCCGCCAGGATCTGGCCGGCGCTGGGCAGGCTCCTGGGATCGACGTGGCGCGCCGGGTTCCACAGTTCGGAGCGCACCAGAGCGCGGGCGCACTGGAAGCAGACGGCCTCGACGGTCATCACCATCACCGAGCGCGGCGCCTTGTCCTCGACGGCGAAGGAGGCGAGCAGTGCCGGCTCGACGCTGAGCCGGGCGCGGCCGTTGACCCTGAGCGTGTTGCCCACGCCCGGGATCAGGAACAAGAGCGCCACGCGCGGATCGCGCACGATGTTGCGCAGCGAATCAATGCGGTTGTTGCCGCGCCGGTCGGGCAGCATCAGGGTCTTCTCATCGTGCACGCGCACGAAGCCCGGTCTGTCGCCGCGCGGCGAGCAGTCGAGGCCCTCCGGTCCCGAGGTGGCAAGTGCGGCGAAGGGCGACGCCTCGATGTAGGTCCGGTACTGCGGCGTGATCCGCGCCACTTCCTTGACCGTCGAGGTCTCGCCGGGCCGGCCGTAGAGCGCTTCGAGGGCGGCGATGGTGGTGAGGGTGTCGGGCATGGTCGAGGTCTCGCTATTTGAGCGACGCGCGGAAAGTCAGTGGTTCGAGCTGCAATACCGCCTCTAGCGGCGGCGTCAACCTGAAGAGGCCGGGCCGCTTGGAGAAGTCGTAAAGACGATAGAGACGAAATGAGTCCGGGCGTTCGTTGGCAACATCGTTTTCATTTCGCGTCAGGTAGAACGGCGTAGTGTTGCCGCCGCGCGTGGTCTTCACTTCGATCAATCTTTCTGCACCAGACGGATCGAACGAGTGGATGTCGTAACCAGCGCCATCGCCTTCCTCCTCGGAAATCCATCGGACCTTTCGGGCGAGATCCGGCCGATCGAGTTTGACGAGGGTCTGGCGTTCGAATTCAAGGATGCGCTCCTCACCAGCGCGACCGAGGGTGCGATTGAGCTGGTCGCGTGCGGCCGGGTCGAATTTCCGAATCAGTCTCTCCAGGCCGCGCGGCCTCTTCAAATCTGCACCTCGAGGTGATGGAGGCGGCCCGAGATAGAGCTCCTGGGACTCGGCCAGACCGCCGACCGGTCGCGGCGCGAAGGGGATTGGATCGGGATTCTTTGCGAGATAGTCGGAGATCGCATCCAGGAGTGCGCCTTGATAGTTGTGGCGCGGCTTGTATCCCCTGATCCAGGGGAGTCCGAGTTCGCTGAGAACGGCCGAAATATTCTGATGCTTGAACTCAACGGAGCCCTTGTTGCGACCGATATGCTCCATCAAGTTCCGGCGGTGTTCGGTCTTGTTGTAAACGTGGCCGGCCTGTTCGCCGCGAAGCATCGCAAAGTAGTCCTCGACGACTAGCCTGACCTCATCCGGCGACCAATCCGCCCTCGGTCTGGTTCCATCGGCCATTCATCCGAACCTTACCAAAGGCGTTTCACACCATAGGCATCGAATGCCCGTTCGTTCGACACGAGGGTCATATCTTCGAGCATGGATTGTGCGATCAACATGCGGTCGAACGGGTCGCGATGGTGTCCGACCAGATCGCCGGCGCGCTGGGCATGCCGCATCGAGAGAGAGAGTTCGGCGAAGCCCTCGGCGGCGACGCTGGCCGCGACGTTTTCCGCGACGAGTTGCGCTTCGGGAAGCTTGCCGAGCCGATACTTGGTGGCGATCTCCCAGGTCGAGACAGCGCTTATGAACACCTCGGCGGCCTCGGTCG
>Ga0082335_1002326_pt1 | contig 36005 bp, 51 predicted proteins | sample Subgrocontami58m_FD_72375 | JGI IMG/M metagenome (GOLD analysis project Ga0082335, IMG submission 72375) | Subsurface groundwater microbial communities from S. Glens Falls, New York, USA - GMW37 contaminated, 5.8 m (SPADES assembly) (version 2) ... | reverse complement strand
CCAGTGTAAACGGAGCAAGGCTTGAGTAATTCGCATTTCCAAACCTGTCAGCCCTGTTATCATAATTATTTGTAAAATTAATTATTTTAAATCCGGTTGAAGCATATTCTGCTGAATAATTGGTCAATGTAAACGGCTTTAGGTTTGTGAAATTTTCATTATTGAAAAACGAGGGAATGTAATTATTTAATTGCGCTGTGAAATTGCCAATCCTAAATCCAGCATCCTCAAGCGCTGTATAATTTCCATTATTAAAAGCTCCTAAAGTTGGAATTAAGTTGTTTCCAATCCTAATCTCAGTTGCGTTAATGAACGTAGCATTAAGCGAACCAAATGCAGTTACAGAACCAATCACAGTCAATGCATTTATAGGATTAATCGTCCCAATCCCGACATTTCCTGAATTTACAGCAAAGTAAGAGCTTCCTGTTGAGTTTATTCCTGACGCATTTATCGATCCTGTTGCTGAAACGCTTCCAATGACTGTTAGAGTATTATATGGCACAGGAGTTCCAATTCCAACTTTTTGTGTTGTGAGGTTTGCAACTAATACACTATTGGCTGAGCCAATGATCACGCTGAAGTCAGTCAAAGTAAAGTCAGAGCCATTGGTCCAGCCTGCTGCTGCGCTTGACGTCGCGCCGGGAGATGCGCATGCAATCGTTTTCCCTAATGAAGTCATGAACTGCCCGGAAGCGCATGCAGAAGGAAATGATGTAAGGTTTGTCCATCCTAATGGAAAATTTACAGCCGTTAAGTTTGTTACGTTTATCGAAGAGGCATTAAGGCTGCCGCTTACCCTCACACTTCCAACTATATCCAAGACATCAAGAGGGTTTGAAGTCCCTATGCCCACATTTCCTGTCAGGACATTCAACCCATTGCTTATATTAGCGCCGCTGTTGACAATCAATCCTCCTGTAACATTTAACCCTCCTGTTATCTTCAGCCATCCGTTAACTAAGTTGTCAATAAGCTGCCCAAATCTGAAAGTAAGCTTGTCGCCGATTGTATAGTTTCCTGCTGAGTTTGTATTTCCTGTTTTTGTTAAATTGAAAGATTGAGTGCTGATTTCCAGTGTAGTTGTGCCATTTCCTATTGTTGCAAAGCCATTAACAGTTAAATTTGTCACAAAATATCCCAGATTTGGGTTTAGGGCTTCGCTTGTATTCGCCCTGAATGAATAAGGGGAAGATGTAAGGTTTATTCTCGGCACGCTTTCATTGTCTGTTCTCACAGTAATCCCAAGGTAATACTGGTCTGCAAAGCTTAAGTTTATGTTCCCTAAAATCACATCATACACTCCGTTTGCATCTGTTGTGATATTGTAATTGGACATTTCCCAAAGACTGTTGCCGTTTGCTGCAGCATCATAAATCCTGAAAGTAAAATTGTAAGTTCCCTGCTGGGAAACTCCTGCAGTATTTGTAAGCTTGCCCTGCAGCGTTATGGAATTAGGAATGGCAAATGCAAGCGATGAAAATAATATGCCGGTGATTATCAAAATTAATTTTCCAATCATTTTCCTGTAATTACTTTTTATTTTCATTTGACAGCCTTTCTTCCTTGCTTATTATCCAGTTCAGCACGATGTTCCTGATGACTTCTGCTCTTGTTTCCCCAAGAATTCCCCTGTACCTGTCAATATGCTCCCACTGCTTTTCATTAAACGTTACAGGTATCTTATTAGATTCTTTTAAGTTATCTACAGATTTCTTCATAGTAACTTATAAGATACTAATTAGTATATAAATGTTCCTGTTCACATCTCCGGTTCTAACTAAAAATGCTACATCCTTCGGATATAATGATGTAACCGAACCAATTACAGTCAATGCATTTATCGGATTAATCGTCCCAATCCCCACCATCCCGAATGAAGGTGTTAAAATAATATTTCCTGTTGTCCCGTTGATGATAAACAGCGCAGATGTTGAAACCAATAATGAAAACAACATCAGTCCAAATATCGGGATTAAAATTTTATTATAAAAATGATTATTGAATTTAATTTTCATTTTGTGTGAATCGGATGCTCGTGCCCCAATACCCTTCTGTTTTGCAGCTCTTCAAGATGTTTAATCCTGTTCGTTATTATTTTCCTCAAATCGCTTCCGAACTTTTCAAGTATCAAGGAAACATGCTCGCCTCCCAGAAAATGCGGAAGAATGACATAGTCTGCCCCCGCATCATAAAGTTCAAGAGCCTCGTCTATCTGGCTGGCTGTCACAAAGATAGTTGCCTTATACCCTGATTTCTTTGCGGAATGCAGAAGAAAGAGGCTGTCGCCCTTGTCAGGAACCGTTGAAATCACCATTGACGCGCTCTTCATGTTAACTCTTTCAAGAACTTCAGAATCATTCACATCGCCGTAAAGGCACGGGATTTTTTCAGAAATCAGCTTTCTTATCGTTGCTGGATTATAGTCAATGACAATTATGCTTTTTTTCATTTCCCTTAACCTTTTTACAATGCTGTATCCTATCCTGTTATAGCCGCAGAGCAGAACAAAATTTTTCATTTCTTTTGGGATGTACTCAAGCGATTTTGACTTATTATTCATTCTTCCAAATACACTTAATATTGGAGAAATATTCCTGTAAATCCCGCCAGAATAGCTGATGCAATATGTTGTCAGGACAATCGTTGCAACTGAAAGCAGTATAGTCATTGAGAATGTGCTTTGGCTTATAATTCCAAGCGCAAGCCCCTGCGCTGCAAGTATCAAAGAAAATTCAGAGACCTGGCCGATTGAAATAGAGGACATGAACGAAGTCTTGCTGCTGTATCCAAACAGCGAACATATTGCCATCACTACAATAGGCTTGAAAATTACGACAAGCAAAGTGAATATTATCAGCGGGATTAAAATGTAATTCAATGAGCTTAAAGAAAGCTGCATGCCAAGCGAGACAAAAAACAGCACCGAGAAAAAGTCCCTTAATGGCTTTATTTTTCCGATTATTTCTATGTTGTAAGGGACATTCAAAATGATTCCTGCAATGAACGCACCAACTGCAATTGAAAAGCCCATGTACCCTGCGAATATGGAAAAAATAAACGCGACAGCAATTGAAGTTATGAAAAGAAGCTCTGTCGAGGATGCTGCGAATTTGAACACTTCAGGCAAAACGAATTTTCCTGCTGCCAATGAAACTATAATCACAAAAATTCCCTTGAGAAGCGCTGAAGCCAAAGCAGCTGCTGAAAATGTTGACTGGCTCAAGATTGAAAGCGCAAGTATTGCAAAAATATCCTGCATCAATAAAATGCCTATTATAATGCGGCCGTGCAGCGTATCCACTTCTCTTTTGTCAGACAATAATTTTACTACAACCATTGTCGAGCTCAATGCAATAATAAGCCCAAGGTATGCTGACTCAGCCGGAACAAATCCCATGTAAACTGAAGCCAAATACGCAACTCCAAAAACAGAAATTATCTGTATTATTCCTCCGAGCGATGCAACCAATCCAACGTCTTTCAGCTTCTTTATGTCTATTTCAAGCCCTACAATAAAGAGCAGGAAAGCAATTCCTATTTCTGACAGATTGCTGATGATATCCAGATTTGTTATAAACCCAAGGTAAGGCCCAAGAATTATTCCTGCAATTACATAAGCAGGTATCAATGGCTGCTTCAGCATTCTCGCTATGAACGCGAGCAACGTCGAAATTATTACAATAATTCCTATGTCAAAAAATATATTCTGCGCCATTTTCCTCATTCAAAAATCCTTAGCTCATCGTCCTCCTTCCGAAATCTTGGTTTTCTTTCGTTGAGATTCAGCTCAATCACATCACTGCTCCTGAGCATGTCCTCAACCTCGTTCTTTGTCTTTCCCATAAGCTCTGCCAAGTCTTCAATTCTCAATTGCCCTCACCACCTTTTCGTTTTTTAATCTCCAGAATAAATCCGTCCTTATGCTTCTTGAAATCCAGCTCCATGCCCTTTTTCAGGCCCTCATACTCTGCAAGAAGCTTGGGGACAGTAATGACCAGCTGGCCAGAAGGAAGTTTCTGTATTTTTACCATTTGTCGCCTAAATACTATTATTTTTTATAGTTTTTATTATAGCTTTTTATATATTCAAAAATATGATTTTTTAAATATTTAAAATAATAGTATTTAAATGTTGCGGTTTTGGAAGAAAAAAAGGCTTAATGGCGCAAATTTTGATTGAATTATCATAAAAGAAAATTTTAAAAAAGAAATATCAGGTTTTAATCTTTGATTATAGAGAACTTTGAAAAAATCAATTTTTTTGGCAAAATTGATTTTTTCCTAATTTGCCGCTTGATGGCTTTATCGTCCTGAAAGCGGAAGCCTTATCGACATTCAAAAGTTGAAAAATTCGTTCAAAAACGAATTTTTTAAAGTTCTCTATACCCAAGTTTTACCATTATTCAGCAGGCGGCCTTTAAAACCAAAAATATTTTAAACAAAGGCTGAATAATCAGCTAAAATGCCGATAGACAAGCCAGCGTGGGTAAAGGACAAGAAAACAGCAGATGATTTTGAATCCATACAGGTTAAAAAGTGGGACGACTACAAGGACTTCAAGACTGATGACGGCTGCTACGTTCTAATCAAAGTCCACTGGGACAGGGGAGAGATAGGCGTTGCAGTCTGCGACTACATGCATGTTATTCTGAAAGAATTCAGGGGCAGGAGGCCTCAGGACTTATACACTGCAATCTTTGATTACAGCGAGAAGAACAATAAAAAATGGTTTAAAAGGCTGGATCATGCAGCTTACCTTGGAAAGGAATTAAAGAAAGCGGAGATTTGCCTGGCAGTCGGAACAGAATATGTTCAGGAATAGGCTAAACTATTTTTTCCGCCAATTTTTGGCCTTCTATATAATCAGACAAATCCAAGCTGCTTTGCATCCCAAGCTTCGAAAGCAAATCCATCATTTCTGACATTGCTAATCCTGCAATTTCTGCAGCCTTGCCTATGGAAATTTTGTTTTCTTTGTATTCTGTTATTGCAAAATATATCTTACCTAACTCTACAAGCTCCCTTACAGTAGTTGATTTATCTTTTTTCCGCCTTTCTGAAATGTCTTCTATCGCTTCCATATCTTCCTGAGTCAGCCTTACAGTCATAACACTTTGCATTTTTTTCATTTTAAGTCCTCCTTGAGTTTATTGAATATGTCTTCCGAATATCTGCCCATTTCTTTCAACTTTCCTGCCGTTAAAACAGCTTCGTCTTTTGCTAAAATTTTGTTTTTATAAAACTGAACCAGTATTTTTGGCACCGTGGCAAACTCTATCTTCAATACTCTGCAGGCATTTATTGCTTTTTTGTCGTCAGTTATAATTCCAGATTTTAAATCCATGCATAAGCAAATAGCTTCAGCCTCCCCCATCCCCAAATTAAAATCCAGGGCTAATTTATTGCAGAATTTTTTGTCTAATATGCTTCTTTTTTCTATTAACTTTTTATCAACCCTTTCCGCAATAATCTGTGCATCAAAGGATCCTTTTTTGATTGTACATTCTTCATAAACCTGTTCAGGGATGGCAAGTTTATGCTTGCTATGCTTGATTATGTTGTCAAGCATATTCAACTTAGCCAATAATATCAGTGATGAGGCATCAGCTATTATCATGTAGTATAATGTATTACATAAGTAGTATATAAATGTTTTCTTATTTCCGGGAACAGAGTATGTTCAGGAATAGTTTTAAATATGTTTAAAATAAATTTTTTTTGTTAATAAAGTCAATAATAGTGAGATTGCTACAGCAATAGGAAAATAAGAATTATTGCTCCCAATAAATGGCGTATACTCCTTGATTCTCTGTGCAGGTAAGTGGACTACATCAAAGCCTATAAAGATTGAAGGTAGATTGGTAAGGGTAAAAAGAGACATGCAATGTACAGAATCGGATCCAGTTAAATCTTGAGGCACGGTTGGGCAACTCTTGTAGAATACTGGGAATGGGTACAATATTAAGATTACAAAAAATAATAAAGGAAGAGACGGCTTTTTGTTTAGGCCTTTCCAGTAATAAACCAGGCTTAAAGTAATATAAGATGGGATAACCACTATAAGAAAAATAAATGAAGTCAAATTAAACAATGAAAATCCAAAATATGCTGTTGTTTTTTGCATAATAAATAAGGAATTTCTGAAATGTGGCGTTTTTATTTCAGCAATGCCGGATGAGATTCCGACATTCACAGATACGAAAAAAAGTATGAACGAACAAATTAGAATGGAAGCTAATTTAGGCTTATTAAATCCAAAAAAACCTTTTTGTGATTGGACAAATGAGTAAATCAAATAAAAGAAACCAGCTATCGTTGCAAAAAATAAAATAATATAAAAGTCCCATTGGGGATTATTATAAGAATTGTACATTAAGAAATAAGATACAGCAATAAACAATCCTCCCAAAGCCAATAACATTTTTAACCTTGTCGGCTTGAAGTTTCCAAATTCATAAAAAGTATAAACTAGGATTGACGGAGCTGCGATTAAAACTAGTCCATCTGGAAAAGCGCCAATAACATTTAACAGATTACCAGTAGACCTCAGAATCCACCAAAAAAATAACCATGCAAAAAATACTGCCAAGGCCAGAAAGATTCTTGACGGTTTTAAATAGTTTTTTAATGCCATATTGATTAAATGTAATTTTATAGTTTAATAATTTATTCTTTTTATCTCCTCAACAATATCACTCGCCAGATAAGTAAACCCTTTTTTCTTCTTCAGCAGAATGTCGCCGATTAATCCGTTGAAGTAAGCGGCATTGACCGCGCTTTGCAGTAAATCTTTGCTTTGCGCTAAAAACCCGGCGCATAATCCAGCCAATACATCTCCCGTGCCTCCTTTTGTCATTCCGGCATTTCCTGTTTTATTATAATAAATTTTATTTTTTGATATTATCATGTCGATTTTTCCTTTCAACAAAATGATATTGTTTTTATCCAAAAATTTTTGAGTCATTTTTTTAATTAATTCTGACTTTGCAAAAAAATTTCTTTCAGAAGAAATTTTTTTGATAATAGATTTTTTTATTCTCGAATTCAAAAGAAAATATTCCAGCTCTTTTGAATGCGGAGTTATTATTGAGTTCTCGCAATCATACATTGAAACAGATTTTATGGCATCGGCGTCAATGATTTTCAATTTTTTAATGCTTTTGATTGTTTTTCTGCAGAACCTTTTTGTTGCCGGATTTAACCCGATTCCGTTTCCAATTAACAATACATCATAGTTTTCCATTGATTCTTTAATAATTTTAAAATGATTTAAACTAAAAAAATCGCCTTTTAATTTAATTGCCATCAAGTCAGGAGAATAAGAGTTTATTGCCCATGCAACTTTCTCAGGCGCAGCCACTTTAACCAAATCACAGCCGCTTCTTAACGCAGCGAGGCCGGCCAAAGTAACAGCTCCAACATAATCTTTTGAGCCGCCGACAGCGAGAACTAATCCGTTTTGGCCTTTGTGGCTGGAAGTATCTCTAGCAGGCAATTTGATATTTTTCTTTGATATGTACATCATTTTATTAGATGTATTGTCCAGTGTAAAATAAGAGATATTAAAAAAATTGCTACAATCAGTGCGAACCCATTTATTTTCCATCCCTCCATATTAATGCGTCGCAGCGCAATCTTTGCGAATATTACAGCAAGAATAACGCCTAATATTAAGCCTGCGAGGAATGCGATAATCATTAGCAATAACCACATTGCCTCAAGTGGCCTTGTAAGAAATTCAATCAATTTAAATAAAGCCAGAACTGAAAAAAAGCCAATGACAAATCCAGAATATAACCCGACGAGTATGCAGATAGTTGCAATGATTACTTTAGCATATTTATTACTATTCAACCCATCGATTTCCATTTTGTGGCATTTTTAATTTTTGAATATGCTTTTATTGTTACAAATGGCCCGGATACTGTTCCGAAAATACTGCTTTTTTGTTGTAAATAAGGAATCTTCATCTTAGCATATTAGAACATCGTCCTGGCTGTACCAGGCTATTCCTACTTCTCTGTCTGGGTTTTTTTCTTTTATTTCCCAAAATCTGTCCTTTGGATTTAGCCCTCTCCAAACCTCTTTGCCATCTACCTTGATAACATACTCATGTTTCCTTAGAACTTGTTTTGTTTCCTGCATTTTTGCTTCGTCAAACTATTAATAATCATTCACTTTATAAACCTATTCCCGGCCCATGCAACTTTCTCAGGCGCAGCCACTTTAACCAAATCACAGCCGCTTCTTAATGCTGCCAATCCTGCAAGCGTGATTGCTCCAATGTAATCCTTTGAGCCCCCTACAGCTAGAACTGAACCGTTTTGGCCTTTATGGCTGCCTGAACTTCTTTTTGGAAGTTTAATATCTTTTTTTGTTATGAATTTCATTTTTTCTGCAGCTCTTTTAGGGCCAGCGGCCATAAAGTTCGAAGCAAGTCTGTTCTTGCAGGATAGAAATGTTCAACCAGATAAACCAAAGGGGGCTTAGAAGTTTCTTCTCCGGATGAACTCAAATAAGAATAATTCCACTTATTCCACATGGAGTTCACATTGACAGTTAACTTTATGAGGTGGTCCAATGAACCTGGTCTTATTATTTCGACTTCCGGGCTTAAATCCCAAAGTTCTCCTAAAAGGTGATAGTCACTCCAATTTAGCGGACCATCATTATGCTCAAAAGTATAGACAAATCTGTCAAACTGCTGTAAAATTGATTCATTTAGTTCGCTGTTTCCTGATAAATTGTTAAAGTTTCCCTTTTCCTGAAAAAATTTAATGCCATTGCGCATTTCACCTATTTGAATCAAATCACTTTTAGAAATATCCTGCATATCGCTGATAACCATGCCATAAATTTTATCATCTATCATTGGCTTGAAATAGTCAAATGTATTATTTCCTTTTATTTTCAATGAAGCAAGCCCCAGCGGATTGTGTATGCTTTTGTCTTCCTGCAAGTTTCTATGAACTGAATCTAAGAGAGTTGCAATATTAGGATCAGAAAGGCTGCCGTCTCTATTAATCCGCAGCAATAAATCAAGTGCAGCATCGGCTCTATAATCAATGAGAAATCTGTCCATTAACTTAAAGTATTCTGATTTATAATCTTTGACGTGATCTGCATTTGCCTGAACCTCTTCATCGTTTAACCCATAAAAACTGCGAAGATATTCCGCAAGCTGTGTTTTGCCATCTCTAACTGCTTCGTAATGCTTCCTTAAATGCTCATATCTGGTATTTTTTCCATCTATTGCGAGCAGCCCATCACTTAGAATCTCAATTAAGGACTTTTGCCTCGGAATGTGGAAATTCAATGCCTCATCTGTAAATATTTTAGAAACCTCTCTTGCATACTTACCATCCGAATTAAACGGATTATAAGCTTTACTTGGTGCTCTCTTCTCTTCCAGACTTTTTACTTGCGTAATTTCATTAACATCAATGCTTGAATTAGGACTAGCCCTATAGAGAAATAACAATGCTGATGCAGCCAACCCCGCAGTGTAAATTTTTTTCATTAATTCAACCCAACATCTGCAACAACAGTCCTGTCCTCGAATTTTTCAAGCCCTGCTTTCATGTCGTGGAATGTAACAATCAAATCAGCATTGACGAACTTGTCAGCAGCTTCTCCATTATCTGGGTCAATTCCTGTCGGAATGTCCACAGAAACTTTAAATGCCTTGGACTTGTTTATGTCTTCAATCACGGCAGAAATCTCCCTGTTAAGCCTTCCTTTGAATCCTATGCCGAGAATTGCATCAATGATAATGTCATAGTCATCAAAATCAACCTCGTCATCAACAAGGAACTGGATTCTTTCATTGTGCTCTATCTTCCTGAAGTTTGCCGAAGCTTCTTTTTTCAGCTTGTTTTCATCTCCGATAAAAAGCAAATTAGTCTCCGCATCATCAGAAAAATACCTTGCAGCGACAAAACCATCTCCGCCGTTGTTGCCGTGATAGCACACAACCAGGATTTTCTTGTCCTTCAGGTCGATTTTTTCTTTGACTGCCCGGTATACTGCCTTTCCGGCGCTCTCCATCAGGTTACTTCTTGGAATGCCACTGCTGGCTTCAAGAGCCCTCATATCATGTGATGAAATCATCTTAAACTGAAAAAATTTCATATTTTCGATGAAATTTTTCCCTTATGTGAGACTTCTGAAAAATTTTTAATCTTTAAGATTAAAAATTTTTATAAATATTGTTTTATTTTTTCTCCTGCACCGATGTTGTTATCAAAATCGCTTATTAAACCTTCCTTTTTTTCTGCAGTAAGACAGCCGCATTCGACCAAAAAATCGGTGAAATCAATTTTTTCACTGGATTCAATGCGCTTCAGCAAAAATTCATACTGATAATTCATTGCCGGCTTTATTGTTTTTTTTCTGATTAAATCTATTATTATGCTGTTTGACCACTCAATGACCAGGTCATTCTGGACTGCATTGATAAAAGAGCCGTCAGGAAATGCGTCATTTAAAAATTTTACCATTTTACTGAAATCATCCGGAAGTGCAGGGATTATTTTTTCCATTGCGCCGCAGTTTCCAAACATTCCCCCTCTTATATTTTCAATTCCTGTTTTAATGAATGGGCTTCTGTTGAACGGAAACAGCCTGCAGACATAGGCTCTTTTTTTGTGGTAGATTGAGCATTTGTTATTTTTTAAAAAATGGCAGGCATCAGTTTTGGAATCCATGAAATAAGTAAGGATTATGGTCTTGTTTGATTTCAGGTCATAAATTGCCCTTAATGGCTTTATATTCGGCTCAACGCCAACATCTTTCCCCCATTCAATGAACCTTTTGGCTTCCCAGCCCCAAAGAGGGAAAGTCATCTGCTCAAACGGGACAAGCTGGACAACAGGCAGTTTCCCGAATGCGTATTCTCTTATGAAATCACCGTCTTCTTTTGGAGAAATGCCTCTTATGTGGCTGCAGCATGAGCCGCAGGCATTGCACTGGAATTTTGGAATGTCTGAATTTATTGGAATGAACATTTTATAATACATAAAATTAGAAACTTTATAAATAATTATGCCTTGAATTTTCTTTTTAAACTAATCCTTCTTCACCTTAAACCCGCCGCCGGGCAAAGCCCTTATAATCTCGTCAACAGAGCCGCCTAACTTGTGCTGGATGAATTTTGCTACGGCGCTGGACTTCTCGCTTCCCTGTATAAGAACGACAAATTTTTCGCAGTGCGCCTTTACAGCATCAAGTGGCCCGGACATTATTTTGTTTTCTTTATTCATTCCGACTGCAAGGTTTATCTTGTTATCAATGTAATTTGTCTTGCCGTAAATCATGAAAGCCCCTTTTCCCATGTACTCCCCTGATTTTGTTTTCTTGCTCACCTGGTCGGGACTTACGAAAAAAACAGGCGATGTCTGCAATCCTAATTTCCAAACCCTGCTGAATGTGCATGTTGCATCAGCGGTTTCATCTTTTGTTTTTTCTCCAATTGTTTTTCCTTCACTCTTAACTACAAAGAAAGGAGAGCCTGCAAGGTCAGTGTGAAACACAAGGTCATTGGCATCTGTGTGCTTCTTTATCACAACCTCATTTGAAGTTGCGTCCCTTCCCCCAATAACAAGAAAACCTTCGGAGCTGACGAACCATCTGAATTTTTCGTACCATTCCTGCTTCCTTTCCCTGAATTTTTCTTCGGTTGACTGCTTAATATCAATCTTTTTTTTCTTTTCTTCCAGCTCTTTAAGCTTTTTAAGATTCTCAGTTAACGCTTTTTCAGCGCCTTCAACTTTCCTCTTTGCCTTCTTGGCCTTTTCAAAATAGAAAGCCGCATTCTGGTCAATTGTTTTTGTCAAGTCTAAAATTAATCTTGCCATAATTTAAGATTAAATCCAGAAGATTTATATAACTATTCATCAGAAATTTCAGATTGTAATCCTCATGCTAAAAAATAAAAAATCCCAGATTATATCTGAAATTTTCAAGTACGCGCTTGTCGGGCTTGTAGCTGCCCTGGTATTGATTTTAGGTTATAAAGGAATAACTTCTGTAAAAGACAAAGGATGCAGCACAGAGATGGTTAAATTTGAAACCGAGATAAAAAATATAGGCGGAACATTAAGATACGGCACAAAAGAACTGCAGAGCTTTTCTGCGCCCTGCGGAGCTGATAAGCTTTATTTTATAGATTCAAAAGCGGAATTGGGCGGAATTTCAAATCCGCTGATAAAGGACGCGGTTAAGGGCAGCACAGCTAATCTTTTCCTCCTGAAAGATGCAACTCTGGAGAAATCATTGGACATAGGCAGCATAGAAATTGGCGGAAATCATATATTGTGCTTATTGCCCAAAAGCGGAAGAATACTTGTTTTTGTTGAAGGAGCCGGCAATTCAGTAAAAGTATCGCCTGGAAAAGACCAGCCCACATGCTAAAGATTTATATCTTAAAATAAAGATTACCTGATAAAATGCCCGAACAAAACATAAATCCTGAGCAGATGAAGGCTTTGCAGGAAAAAATAAAGCAGATGTCTCCTGAGGAGCTGAAGGATTTCCAGAAGCAGCAATGCGTTTTCTGCCAGATTGTTGCAGGCAAAATTCAGGCAAAAAAAGTCTATGAAGACGAGCAAACTTTGGGAATTCTTGACATTAATCCGGCTAATCCGGGGCATATTTTATTGCTGACTAAAGAGCACTATTCCATAATGCCGCAGGTTCCTGACGATGAGCTTGCGCACGTTTTCATGGTTGTAAAGTCGCTTTCCAACTCAATGCTGAGGGGAATTGATGCGCAGGGCACCAATGTCTTAGTGGCCAATGGTGTTTCTGCAGGACAGAGAGCGCAGCATTTCATGGTCCATGTAATCCCGAGGAAGGAGAATGACGGCGTTAATTTTGTTTTGCCGCAGAAGACAATGGGCATGGAAGAAGTTGAAGCTATCGGAAACAAGCTGATTGCTGCTTTGGGAGGAAATGCTGAGAAGGAAGAAGCAACTCCTGAAATTCAACTGCCTAAAAGGCCGCCTGTTGTGCCTGCGCCTGCATCCGAGCCTAAAAAAATAGGCCAGCCCAAAAAAGATGACAAAGAAACTCCAAAAGAATCCAAGAGGGGCATTGACCTTGATGACATAGCAAAATTCCTTGGGGTGAAATGATGGCAGAAAAACCAAAGCAGGGATGTTTAGTCTGCCAGATTATCGGCAATCAGATTCCTTCCAAGAAGGTCTATGAGGATGAGATGGTTATGGCTGTCCTGGATGTGAATGGCGCTAATCCGGGGCACTGTTTTGTGATGCCGAAGAACCATTACCCAATTATTGAGCAGGTTCCTGACAAGGAGGTTGGAAGATTATTTCAGGTCTCAAATAAAATTTCAACAGCAATTTTTGAATCCTTGGGCGCGCAGGGAACAAACATATTTCTTGCAAACGGCGGGCCTGCAGGGCAGACAGTTGCGCATGTAACAGTCAACGTGATTCCAAGAAAAGAAAATGACGGCATAAATCTCCAGTGGCAGCCCAAGCAATTAAGCGAGGAGGAAATGTCAACAGTGGAATTGAGGATGAAAGAATCTGCCAAAAATGTTGGAAATTTCCAGAAAGATGAGAAGAAAGCAAGAGTGCAGGCGCCAAAGCCGGTTGTGTTATCTGAAGATGAAGAAGAGCAATTCTCAAGGCAGCTGAGGAGACTGCCTTGACTTATTTCTGTTAGTATCATAAATAATTTTAAGCGCCAAATTGTAAGAATCAACAATACCCTGATCAATAGGATCAACCATTCTAGCTGTAACCCCCATTATCATCTTGCCGCTCCAACGGAATGAATATATGAATTTTCCTGCCAAATCCTGGGCAAATCTCTTCAGCAGTTCTTCGCCTTTTTCTTTTGTCCTGTGCGCTAAACCCATCTGTGAGATGTTATAATGATACGAACTGAACAGAACTGCTTCAGGCTTATCCAATTCCTTAACCAATTCCTGAAGATTTTGCATTTTTATTACAAATTCACAGCTTATTTTTATACTTTTACATTCTAAACAGGAAAATCAACGGGCTGCCGAAAATCCAGGTTACAACAAAAGCGATGAAAAAGCTTGGTACAAAAGGGATTCCTTCCTTTATAAGAATTTTTTTTATTTTTCCTTTCTTGTAATATTCTACTAACTTTCTTATTTGCTTTTTTTCTATGCCTAAATCTTTAGGGCCAGTTATATATTCTTTTCCAACATAAACATCTTTTACAATCCAGTCTCCTTCTGTTAATTTCATCGGCTCAACTAACCTGTACATTGAGGATTTCTCGACTGCCCTTGCGAAAATCCACAAATAGAAAGTGGTTAAAAACAAAAAGGCAACTGAAAGGAAAAGGATTTTCCATTGGTAAGGCTTAATCAGCAGGGCGAGTGCAATCAGCACAAGGACAAAAACCAGCATGATTTTTTTAATTTTTAAGATGCTTTTTTCAGATAACCTTTTTTTTGCCTCTTTCCAGAACTGCTTTCGGTTTTTTATTACAAGGCCAATGCTCCACAGCAATCCGTAAATCGCGCCAATGAATAATGCATTAATCAGAAATCCTGCAAGGAACTGCGGCTGCTTGAAGCTGACATCGACGCCAATCATTGCTCCAAGACCCATCAGCATTTTTGAATCTCCGCCGCCCCACTGGCCGGTGTAAAACATCAGGTATGCAAATCCGAAGAAAATTGCTAATCCTATAATGCTATTTATTATGAATGATGGGTCTGAATAGATTGCTGTGAATAGTAAATTTAATCCTAATCCCGATAAAACCAAGCCGTAGTTTACCCAATCTGGAACTTCTCTTGTCTTTAGGTCTGTCAATGAGCCTATTAAAAGGGCAATGAAGGAAATAATGTAGGTTATTGCAGAAGGTACAAGATTCGGCTGGAGCCATTGGCTGGGCATTTTGTTAGATGAAAAATGGAACTATATAAACTTTATTTGAATTTTATGAAATTCCAATCTCGGATAAATTTTTAAATTAAGTGCCACTATTAAGTAAACATGAATCAGATTAAAACCATTGATCTGACTCCTGTTAATCTTGAGCAGGGCTGTGCAGTTATTATGCCCGGCACACGCCTTGAAGAGTATTCAAATGGAAAAATAAAAGCATTAATGCACAGAGTCAGTTATCCAAAAGAAAAAACAGGCAAGCCAAGATATTCGATAGTCTTTAGTTTTTTCTGAATTTATTTCAGAAACTCTAAATTTATTTTTTTGAAACTATAGGAAATAACTTTAATTTTCGGATACATATGTTATTTCCTAATAAGCAAATCACAATAAAAAGATACGAATATTAGTGTGATTTGCTATAATTCCGGCTATGGCACTTTAAGCGAAAATATAAAAAGCATTGCGCATTTCCAGAAAGCATGTCATCTCTAATCGGCAGGATTGCTGACAATTTGTCCAAATCTTTAGAAAAGGTTAAATCTTCAGTACAGCATTTGCCTTCAGAACCTCTTACATTGGATGACACAATAATTCTCTTAAACGGCATTTCCGGCCAACAGTTGAATGGCATGCCGACCCTGGCAAGAAAGATTCGCGGGATAACTCTGGAGAGATTTAGTTTATCACTCAAAGAAGCTATCGGATATATTGAAGAAGAATTAAGATTTTATGAACAAAATTCTTATTATGCTTTGTTAATAAAAAAAACTCCTAAAGGAAATTTGGGCGGCAGGCACTCCATAAGCATTGTATGGGGCACCCCTTACACGGACTTATCCGACGGATTCAGAGTATCCTTAACTCCGCACACAAATGAAATCGTAGTAAAGTATAATCTTAAGCCTATTGTTGATATCAGTTAGTTCTTTCTGAATTTTTTCGAAACCTATTTAAATAGAGTTTCTTTCCAATAAATTACCTATGATTGATGAAGCTAATCTTCAGATTAGCCGAGTGAGGTAAGCAAATTCTTTGTTTATCTTCATAATAATGGTGGAGGACGATTAAAATGGTTTTTGAAGCGCCAAAGGAATTGGTTGACAAGGTTTATGAAGCTATTGAAGTAGCAAAAGCTACAGGAAAGATTAGAAAAGGAACAAATGAAGCCACAAAAGTAATTGAAAAAGGGCTTGCAAAGTTTGTTGCGATTGCTAAGGATGTGAATCCTCCGGAAATTACGATGCATATACCTCTTCTTGCAGAAGAAAAAGGAGTTCCGTGCATACAGGTTCCAAGCAAGGAAGAATTGGGAGCTGCTGCCGGCGTTGATGTTCCTACCGGAAGCGTTGTAATCATAGAAGCAGGGGAGTCCAAGCAGCTGATTAAGGAATTGGCAGAGGCTATGAAGAAATAAAATGGCTCAAGAAGACCCGGCAAAGCACTTAAAGGAAGAAGACCCTCGCGGCCAGATGAAGAGGAAGACCCAGCGAAACCCGCAGGAAGAGCAGGTAAAGGGAAGCGTTAATTTTTCATTTGCGACTCCGGCAAAAGTTGAGGAGATAATCGGAAGGACTGGCTCAAGAGGAGAAGCAATCCAGGTCAGATGCAGGGTTATGGACGGAAGGGACAAGAACAAAGTTTTAAGGAGAAATGTCAAAGGCTCAATCCAGATTGGAGATGTTTTAATGCTTAGAGAGACAGAATTCGAGGCTGGGCAATTGACAAAAGGAGGCAGAGGCTCAGGATAAAATTGTTTTTTATTGATTTTATAACTTGGCACATTAACGGCTGAACATTAACAATTAACATTAAAAAATAAAATTCAATAAATAAATAATAAAAATTTAAATAACGAATTATGTTTAAATTTAAAAAATCAGTACAATGACGTTCAACATTAACGATAAGCATTAAAAACAAAATTCAATAAATAAACTTTAAAAATAATTAAAAATTAAAAAAAATAAATTAATTTAATGCGCTGTGAAAGTGACATGATTAGCGCAAAAAGATTAATGCTTTAAAAGCGAAAAAAAGAACAAAACTTTAATTGTAAAAACAAAACCAAATAAACAAAACTCAAAATGGCAAAATGCACGTTCTGCGGAATCAACATTGAAAGGGGGACCGGCAAGATGTATGTCCAAAAGGACGCAAAGATTTTATACTTCTGCTCATCAAAGTGCGAAAAGAACCACATAAAGCTCGGAAGAAAGTTCCTCGAGACAAGGTGGAGCAAGAAATTCAAGAAAGAAAAGCAGGAAGGAACTGAATAAAATGATTGAGAGGACCCTTGTTATCGTAAAGCCGGACGGAGTCGAGAGATCGCTTGTCGGTGAAATAATCAAGAGATTTGAGAATACAGGGCTGAAGCTGGTTGGAATGAAGATGTCATGGATTGACAGGACTTTTGCAGAGAATCATTACGGCGCCCACAAGGCAAAGCCGTTCTTCAAGGAACTGGTTGATTTCATAACAGAAGGGCCGGTTGTAGCGTTTGTTGTTGAAGGAGTTCACGCGGTTGACAATGTAAGAAGGTTGGTTGGTTCAACTTCGCCTCACGAAGCTGCGCCCGGAACAATAAGGGGGGACTTTGCGCATATCAGCATGGCTTACGCTTCAAAGAAAGGATTGGGAGGGAAAAATGTGATTCACGCTTCAGGCAGCAAGAAAGAGGCTGATGAAGAAATAAAATTATGGTTTAAAGACAACGAGCTTCATTCTTATACGACTGTGCATGAGAAGCATGTGTTTTAGATTGTAGGTTTTTAAAATGGCAGAGCGAATGGCTGACAAGGTTGCAAGGATTACAAAAAATCCTAAGTTCATCAGGAACATCTGCACTTCTGCGCACATCCATCACGGAAAATGCATAGCCGGTAGTTCAAGGGTTCTTTTAGCTGATGGTCATGTACTCACGGCTCAGGAAATTTTCGAGAATGTTTCTGAAAATGGGGAAGTTTATGAGGAAAATGAAGACCATACTGTATTTATTCCCAAAAACCCTATTAACATCTTTTCCTTAAATAAAGAAACTAAAAAAATTGAAAAGAAGCAAATTCAATATGTATGGCGCCTTACCGGAGGAGATACTATAAAAATTCATTTAAGGAATGGATTTGAAATAACTACAACTCCCGAACATAAGTATATTGCTTTTAGAGACGGATTTAAGGATGTTGAGGCTAAAGATTTGAGAATCGGCGACAGGGTGGTTTGTTCAAGAAAATTAGAAAACAACAGCAACAATTTAAATATCAAAGAAAATATCCTGAAGAGATTATCTGAAAATAATTTCTACGTGAATCTTGATAAAGAATTTTTTAGCTTCCTAAATGGAAAAATTTTCCAATATGGTATTAAAAATATAAAAACCAGCGTAAAGCCCAAATCCTTTTATCATGGAATCTGGCAAAACAGATATAATCTGGGAGATTTGATTGAAGTCTGCAGAATATTTAGTTTGAATCTAAATAAGATTTATGATAAGATTGATGTAATCTATTTTAGGGCAGGGAAGCAAAGAGGTCAAAACTCCCTTCCCATGAAGTTGCCGCAGGATTTTGAAAAGTTCTTTTACCTGGCTGGCCTTTTTATTGGAGATGGCTCAGGGAAAAAATTTATTGCCGGTAAAGAGCAGCTTGCTGATGAAGTTGATGGCATTTGCTCCAGCCTTGGTATAAAAACTAAAAGAGTAAACAGATTTGACAGAACCCCGGAAGTGCATACTAATCTTACACTTGTTCAAATATTTAACAGCTTATTTTCTTATCCATTGAAAAAAAAATCACATAACGTTAAGGTTTCTGAATTTGTTTGGCAGAGCAACAACAACCTTGTGTCAAAGCTTTTGAAAGGCTACTTCGATACAGACGGATGTGTGGAAAATTCAAGAAGAGCTGTAACAATAAGCTCTGCAAGCAAAAAAATGATAGATGATTTGCACTTATTGCTGCTTAGATTTGGCTGTATTGCTATAAAGGAAAAAGACAATACTTTGACGATATCGGGAATTTCAGCAATTAATTTTGAAAAAACAATAGGATTTGGATTAATAGAAAAAGCTCAGAAATTAAGGGTTTTAGTTGAGAAAGTTTCCGGCAGTTATGTATGCGATACAGTAAGTGTAGGCAATCAAATAATGCTGGTAAACAAGACATTAAACCAAATCAATCAGGAAGAACTCGCATATATAGAAGTAAGCAAAATAGAATCCGGATATGAAGAAATTGTTTATGACTTTACAATTCCAGACAATCATAATTTCATTGCGGAAGGAATGGTGATACACAATACAGCATTCACAGACAATCTTCTTGCAGCATCCGGCCACATGGCTTCCAAACATGCAGGAAACCTGGAAGAAGGCATGCAGACATGGCAGCACAAAGATGAGCAGGAAAGGCTGATGACAGTTGACGCTGCAAACGTTTCCATGGTTCATACTTTTCAGGATAATGAATATCTTATCAATCTTATTGACACACCAGGACACGTTGATTTCGGAGGAAATGTAACACGAGCAATGAGGGCCATTGACGGGACCGTAGTCCTTATCTGCGCTGTTGAGGGAATCATGCCCCAGACAGAGAATGTAGTAAAGCAGGCATTAAGGGAAAGAGTCAAGCCGGTTCTTTTCATAAACAAGGTTGACAGGTTAGTAAAGGAACTTCACCTTACACCTGAAAAAATTCAGGAAAGGTTTGTCAAGCTTATTGCGGGATTCAACAAATTACTTGAGGATATTGCTGAGCCTGAGTTCAAGGAAAAATGGAAAGTAAACATTATGGACGGCTCAGTTGCATTCGGCTCTGCGAGAGAAAATTGGGCGCTGTCGTTTGCGTACATGAAGAAGAAAAATATCGCATTCAAGGATATCCTTACAATCTATGAGATGGATGAGGAAAAAAGAAAGGAATGGGTCTGGGCAAACGCTCCTTTGCATGAAGTCATCCTGGACATGGTAATCAAGCACCATCCTGACCCTATTGAAGCACAGAAATACAGGATTCCAAAAATCTGGAGAGGGGACCCTGAAAGCGAGTTTGGAAAGAATCTTGTAAACTGCAACCCAAACGGAACAATCGCATTTGTCATTACCAGAATCGTCGTTGACCCAAGGTCAGGAAAGGATATTTCTGCCGGAAGATTGTTCTCAGGTACACTTACAAGCGGGACTGAAGTCTATCTTAATAATGCAAAACAGCATCAAAGAATTCAGAACCTTTACATCTACAATGGAATCAAGCCGGAATTAATTGACAATATCCCTGCAGGAAATGTATGCGCAATCTCAGGAGTTTTAGGAAATGCAGGCGAGACTATTACAATTAATGAAGAGCAGGCATTTGAAGAATTGAAGCACATATTCGAGCCTGTCATCACAAAAGCAATCGAGCCCAAAAGGCCAAGCGACCTTCCCAAGCTGATAGAAGTTTTAAGGAAAGTCGGAAGAGAAGACCCGTCTGTAGTGATTGAAATCAACGAAGAGACAGGAGAGAATCTTCTTTCAGGCATGGGGGAACTGCATCTTGAAATTATTGAAAACAGAATCATAACTGAAAAGGGAGTTGAAGTAAAGACATCACAGCCAATTGTCGTTTACAGGGAGTCAATAACCAAAGTTTCACAGGAAATGGAAGGAAAAACGCCGAACAAGCATAACAAGTTCTATTTCATTGTCGAGCCTTTGGCTCCTGAAGTCCACAGGATAATCAAAGAAGGCATGGTGCCTGAAGGCAGAATCAAAAAGAAGAATCTTGACATCAGGGAAGCATTCATGAGCGCCGGAATGGATTCAAAGGAAGCTGAGCAGGTCAAGAATATTTTCAACGGAAACATTTTTGTTGAAAAGACAAGAGGGCAGGTGCATCTTGGCGAAGTTTTGGAAATGATATTTGACATGTTCGAGGAAGTCATGAGAAAAGGCCCTTTGGCAAGAGAGCCATGCTCTAATGTAAAAGTTATTTTGACAGACATGACATTGCATGAAGATGCTATTCACAGGGGCCCCGCGCAGGTTTACCCTGCAATCAGGGAAGGAATAAGGGGCGCAATGATGACGGCAGGGCCGATAATGCTTGAGCCGATGCAGGTCATGCTGATTGAAGCGCCTAATGATTATTTGGGAAGCCTGACAAAATTAGTTTCAAGCATGAGGGGGCAGTTGTTAGATGTCACACAGGAAGGCGTTCTTGTTTTTATCAAAGCAAAGCTTCCAGTCATGAACATGCTTGGCTGGTCTTCTGATTTGAGGTCAGCAACTGAAGGAAGAGGAATTTCATCTCTTGTTGACCAAAGCTTTGAAAGGCTGCCTGGAGAACTGCAAGTTAAAGTCGTGCAGGAAATCAAGAACAGAAAAGGCCTGACGGATGCGATGGTTGGGGTTTAGCAATGGATTATTTAAAGATCAGAGTTCCAATACCGGAATCAGTTAAACATTATTTTCCGGAATATGAGACACTTAAATTCGGCATCAGTTATTTTAAGTATGGCGAATGGGAAAAAGGCAAGGAGTACCAAGGCAGAGTTATGGTTGCGTTAGTTGGCCCCAATAGGAAAAAGGCAGGCCAGCCCCCAGTCAGACAGGTAAGGGGGGTTGATTTATTCTCTAATTCACAGGCCGGATTTGCAGAAAAGGCAAGAGAGCTTGCAAAAGATACTCCTACATTAACGGAACTTCTCTCGAATGCCCAGCCTGCCCAGGTACAATAAATAATTTTTATTAACTTTTCAAAGTTTGTCCACAATCTGTCAAAAACCACCAGTCAATAGACTGCGGCATGCTGCTTATCGCAGCCCTGATAGGTGGTTTTTGAGCACACTCGGAATTCCACAATAATATTTGTGGTTGAGTTTACGAAACCACCTATCATAGATAAGGTGGAATTCCGATGTTTAAAAATTTCCCAATCTTCTTTTTATTCTCATTAAAATTCCAGTTAGCAGCATTTACTAATTCTTTCAGGTATTTTTCATCAGGAATTATTTTGCCTTTTTTGATTAATGTTTCAAGATTCTCGCTTCCGATTATCTCAATCATTATTTTTCTTTCTGTAATTCCGATGATTCCAGCCCTCCTGAATACCTGCCTTGAAGAATCCAATAATCTTTTTGCGCTTTCCAAATCCCTGCACGCAACATGAAGAATCAGCGGCTGCTGCTTGAGCCATACTTCATTATTTGATTTATGATTTTTTAGCGCATCAAAAATTTCATTAAACTTCACTTTCCGGTGCTCTGCAAGAATCCAATGGCATTCGTACTTTTTGCTTGAGCGCATTTCAAGAAGGACAATCCTTCCTGCGCAGCTGCTTGTTGTGTAGAAATCCTTGCTTGAGTTTATTTTGGAAATTAATTTTTTTATATCGCCATCTATTGAGCCTTTCTTGCTCTTGTCTGTTTTACTTAGAAAGTCAGATTTTTCTTTAAGGAAATTGTCGAACATTATTATGACAAAACAGAAGAAATATATTAAGTTTTGCAGTTTATAATTTTAAAACTTCATAATGAATTATTTTCAATGTTTATAGTTAATGTTCAAATCGTTATTGTACATTTCATTGAAAGTTTAGTTAATTCCTTTGTTCTTTCACTTGTAATATTTTTAGTAATCAATTTTGATTATTTCTTAACGCATTGAACATTTTTGGCATTTAATAATTATAATAATTTTAAACTATAGGAAATAACTTTAATTTTCGGATACATATGTTATTTCCTAATAAGCAAATCACAATAAAAAGATACGAATATTAGTGTGATTTGCTATAATATAAGAATTAAACTTGCTGCGCCGAAACAATCTTCTGCAATTCCATCTCAAGATGGCCTGCCCTGTTGGTCATCTTTTCCAAATCTCCAACAATCCTCAAATGGATTTTTTTTATTTCGTCAATCTGCTTTTCAATCAGGCTTTTGGTGGAATCAACGTTTTTTGCAACAACTGTATTTGCGCCGACATTCACCAAAAGTTCCGATGAGCTGCTTATGCTTGCTTTTGCGAAAATGCCTGAGCTTAAAGGAACAAATACTTCCTTGCCTTCTTTTATATTTTTGAAATCATCAAGGCTGTTTCTTGTCGAGCTTAATTCCATCAGCTGCTGGGTTACCATCTCAAGATGGCTCTGCAGCTGCTTTATGTTCTGGTCAAGCCCCTGGAATTCCATGTACATTTCCTGCGCTTTTTTTTCCTTTTCGTCCATTTTATTTTAGCTTATTCTCGACTTTCCTGTAAAGCTCTTCGTAAACTACTCCCATCGGCAAGCCTTCATGCGTTCTCTTGATATCTTCGGAGAGCAACGGGACAATTGAAATTATTTTTAATTTGCCAGTAATTTTTTCTTTTGGGATGTCAATTGTGTTTGTGACAATAACTTCCTTGAGAGGGGATTTTTGTATCCTTTCCATTGCAGGGTCAGACAAAATGCCGTGGGTTGCAAAAGCATAGACCTCCTTTGCGCCGAATTTCATCAAAATTGAAGCCGCCTCTGTGATTGAGCCTGCAGTGTCAATCATGTCATCTATCATTATCGCTGTTTTTCCTTTTACATCCCCTATTATATTTTCAACTGCAGCGACATTCGGCTCTGGCCTCCTCTTGTCGACAATCGCTATAGGCGTGTTTAAAACTTTGGCATAAGTCCTTGCCCTTGCAGCGCCTCCTGCATCCGGGCTTACTATGACTATATCCTTGAATTTCTTGCTGGCGATATAATCTGCGAATAACGGAATTACATCAAGGTTGTCTGTAGGAATATCAAAGAACCCCTGAACCTGCGCAACGTGAAGCTCGAACATTATCACTCTTTTAACCCCTGCTGTTTCAAGAAGATTCGCAACCAGTTTTGCAGTTATAGGCTCTCTGGCTTTTGTTTTCTTGTCCTGCCTGCAGTATCCGTAGTATGGTATGACTGCAGTGATACTTTCAGGAGATGACCTTTTCAAAGCGTCAACCATTATTAACAGCTCCATTAGATTATGGCTTGCATCCGGAGAAGTCGGCTGGATTATGTAAACATCCGCGCCCCTTACGCTTTCAAGAATCCTGCAGTAAATCTCCCCGTCCTTGAATTTTTTTATGTCTACCGGGGTCAATTTAACTTTCAAGGTTTTAGCTATCTCTTCTGCAAGAGGCCTGTTCGCTGTCCCGGAAATCAACTTGAAATGTCCTTTTAGCACAATACTTAAGAAAAAGACTTCCTTTAAATAGATTTCGGGGGTTGACGTTGCCTGAATAGTTCCTCTTGCCCTATAAGTTTTAATTATTCTCGAAAAGTAAGAAAAGAGAATTAACAAGGGCTCAAATTAGCAAGATTTATAAACAAAAACAGTATATTAAAAAGTTGTATATAACTAACAAGAGGAAGAAAAGATGGAAAGACTATCGCTAAAGGAGGTTTCTAATAACTCAAAGATAGGATTACTAAGAGAACTCGGATATGACTCTGACGGCGAGTTTGTGCTGGAATCTGGAAAAAAACTTCTTGATAGGTATCTAGATATACCAATTAGATTAGACAATATGGTTATATTGCCTGGCAGTATAATCATTCTTGACAACAATGAATTGAGTCTTTCCAAATACATAGAGGAGTTTGGAGATGTCTTCTGAAGATCCAATAGAAAGTGCCTTTGCTGGAGCAGTAAAAGGCACGATAGATTGGACTTTTGATACAATTAAGAGCTTTGTAATAAAACTAAAAGACAAAAAACTGGCATTCATACAGGACGAAGAAACAATAAACCTAGTCAAAGAACAATATCATTCTGGCGAATTAAGTTTTTATAAAGAATACGTAAGCGATAAAGAAATATTATTTATTGTTAATATGGGATTAACATTAAGAAAATTACACAGTAAGAAGGATAGGAGAAACAATTTAAGAAATAAAATATTTGATAAATTTGAGGTTAATGGTGTACGCGTTGCACAATTCGTAGAGAATGGTATTTTGAATAGGTATATAGGCATTTTAATTGACAATATGAGTTCGATAATTGATTTTAAAGATAAAATAATCTATGTTTTGAAAAATATTAACAAGCACGTTCTGTTTGTTAAAAAAGAAGATAGTGAACGGGGTGTTATCCAACATGTAACATCAAGTGTTGCATCAAACTCTCCATTAATCTACATCATCTCAGGAAAATCTTCTGCTGCAGAAATAGTTAGAAAATGTGAAGGTAGATTAGTGCAGTTATTACCTGACTGCATATTAGAAAAAATAAGTTCAAATGAGATGGAAAATTTGTTTTTTAAAAGAGTAATACCCAAAGAATGAAGTAATAAATAATATTTTTTTAGGCACTTTTTGCCTTTAAATTATATTTTGTATTTAACATGCAGATTCCCATCGAAAAATATTGCACAATATTGGTATTCTGCCATTTTTAAGCAGCAGTATCTGCCTCCGATTCCTCAGTTTTGACTTCTTCCTTTTTCTTCATCATAATCTCAATCTCACCAAAAGGAGTTTCCTGCACAAGCTCTATCTTGCTCTGCTGGGCCAAGTACAACAAAGGTATGAAAGTGTGGACTTTGTCTTCCCTTGATTCTGAAGGCAGCAGCTTTTTGAAAGTCAGCTTTTCTTTTAAAGCCGTGACGAAAAATAACCTTATTCTTCCATAAACTTCCCTGATTATTTCTGTAATGTCTTTCTTCTTTTTTGGCGCTTCAAGATTTAACGGAGGTATGGAATTCAACAACCTTCTTTTTTTGACTTCCAGCGCCCTTTCAAGCGCTTCAACAAGGTCAAATATCGAGACTTTTCTTTTCCTCGGCTGAGGAGTTCTCGGAATCAATGCCGGAATCTCTGTCAGCTTCTGGACTTCGCCATGCTCGTCAAATCCAAGATCTTCCATTTCCTCTTCAACGCCTATCAACAGCCTGTCCAGCTCGCTTAAATCATCGCCTACAAGCTTGTTGGATTTTAATTTTAGCAGGATTGCGGCAGCTAGCAAAACTTTTCCGGAAACCCTGAAGTCATGCTCCTTTAACGACCTTAGCATGTCCATGTATTTTTGAGTCAGAAGCGTTATGTTAATGTCCCATGGGTCCATTTCCTCGCTCCTGACAAGCTCGTAGATGATGCTCTGCCACGTGACTTCATCCGCTTTGGACAGGATTATGTCAAAGATTCTCTGGTGGGCTTCCATTTTATTTAATCCTTAATCTAGTGATATATAAATTTATTTATCGGGAGATACAGTCAATTTAACGTGATATTTATATACTAGTTAATATTATTTCTTTTGAAGGTGATTCCCATGATTAATTTAACCTGCCCTCGATGCAAAGGTACAGGTATTGTCAAACGCGGCAAAAGATACAATGAAATTGGAACTAAACAACTCTATCGTTGCAACGAGTGTCGTTCAACATTTGTTGAACCGAATGGATTTGAACGTATGCGCCACAAACCTGAAGATATCACGCGAGCCGTCCATCAGTACCAAGATGGCTTTCCATTACACAAAGTAAAAAATCATCTGTGGCAACATGATGGGGTAAAAGTCTCACGTTGGACAATTAGCAAATGGGATAAAAAATATTCTCTTTTTTTAAAATCCAATACACGAATCAGTAAAGCCAAAACTGAAAGGGCGCCAGCATTGCGATGAAAAATACGTGAAGGTAAACGGAGAAGATTGGTTTGATCTTAATTGCATAGACAATATCACAAAATATATTACTGCTTATCTTCTAGTCGAAGAGAGAACAAATATTAGAAATATATAAAGCTGAAAAAAATAAACAAAAAGAGAAAAGAAAATTGATTATATTTGTCAGCGATAAATTTGGAAATTATAAAGTTGCATGGAAAAATCTTTTTTCAGGAGTTACTAAATTGGGATTTGGTGTTCCAATCGCCTGCATCAAATATGGGTTAGAGCACAACAATAATGCTATTGAAAGGCACAATGGTGATTTAAAATCACGCATAAAAATTATGCGTGGTGGATTTAGAAGCGATGATGGAGCTGAAGCATTCTTGAATATGAAAAGAGTTATCCATAATTTTGTAAATCCACATCAAAGTCTTGAAGGAAAGACACCTGCAGAGGAAGCAGAAATAAGTTATTTGGGATGATAAAATATTGGGCAAAGACCCGTATCACGAAAAGATGCTGTATCTCAAAACCAAAAAGCTTTAATACAACTTCTGTTCGATTGGATATCATATCCAAGAGGTGGCTTTTTTGAGCAAAACATTAGCTGATAGGGTGCTGGAGAACAGTGTAGCTGTAAATATAAAAAATATTTCTGTCAAGGTTCCTAAACTTAAAGCAAAAAGAGTTTCTAGAAAAACTGCAATAAGAAAAACTGAAGTTAAAGGAAATATTAATGATTTTTCAATAATAAGCATACTGATAAAATCAGCTATAGAAAAAACAAAGTCAGAAAAAAAAGAAAAAACCAAGACAGAAGAAAAGATTAATTACAGGATTATTAAGAATGAAATTAATCCTGAATCTGTTGGAGGATACGGGACTATATCAAAAAATTACGGCATGAGCCCGCAGTCTTCATATGTTGATTATGCGAAACTTTTCAGCCACATTGGAAAATTTCAGACAAGGAATGCTTACCAGCCGGCAAATGATACCGGCTCTAACTCCGGAGACGGGGGATTTGCACTTGCTTCAAATGAAACAATGACTCAGGCGACAAAGCATATCAAATATGTAAGATCATCCTCAAGGGAATTTGGAATGGCAGCCTCAATGGGTGACCTGCAGTCCATGGTTCCAATAGGCGGAATGGATGCTGGCGACTGGATAGAGTTCAAGAACTGGTTCACTTTCAACAGGGTAGAGTATGCACTCAAGAGAAAGATCGCTTAAATTTATTCCATGCCGGTCTCTTTCTTCAGCTTGTAAAGAACTGCCCTTCCTGCGACCAGCTTGCTTGCGGCCTTTTCGCCTTCTGTCATGTACTTCTCGGCAAAGTTCAGCCTTTCTCCTATCTGCCCTATTGCTCCCAGCTGCTCTTTTGAAAGGTCTCCTCCTGAAGAAACAATGCCGTAAAAAGACGAAAGCTGCTTGTAATCTTTATACATCTGCACTATAGTTTGATATCCTGATTTATTGCCGGAAACAGAAGGCGCTTTTCTGGCTGTGGATTCAAGACCGTTTCCGTTTCCCATTTCAAACAATCTGGAAATGTCAACTGCCTTTTGTTCAGGCGCAATTTCCTCTGCAAGCCTGTCATTCTTAAGCTCTTTCATGGACTCTTTTATGAGGGTCCCTATCTCATCTACTTCTTTCTTTCTCTCGTCTTCCAAGGACTTAAGCTTTTTTATCCTCTGCTCAGGCGAAAGCCTGTTAAGCTCTTTTTTGTCAATAGCCATATGGGAAAGAATTAATAATGATGTTTATATTTATTTTGCTTATAATAATTATAAAATCAATAACTATTTAAAATCGCATAAAAATTCCGGGATGATGGAAGAAAAGAAAATCAACGTAGGCGGGCAGGCTGTAATTGAAGGAGTTCTTATCAGGGGCCCTAAGGCTTATGCGATAGCTGTACGAAAGGGAAAAAATATCGTGACAAAACATGGCATAGCCTCCAAGGAGAAGAACAAAGCACTGAAACTTCCTCTGGTAAGGGGCGCCGTAAATCTTGGAGAAATGCTTGTCATTGGAATCAAGGCTTTGATGTGGTCAGCAGAGCAGGCATCTCCCGAAGAGGAAAAGCCGGGAAAGAACGAGCTGGCGCTTACGCTTTTGCTTTCTCTCGGGCTTGTTGTCATATTTTTTATTGCGCTGCCTTATTTTCTTACCAACTTAATAGGGCTGACTGAAGAGCACAAGCCGGTACTGTTCAATATTGTTGACGGCATTATACGTATTGCCATTTTCTTGGTTTACCTTTTCATAATCTCTTTCATGAGCGATGTGAAGAAGCTGTTTGAGTATCATGGCGCAGAGCATAAGGCAATACACTGCTATGAAAAAGGGAGGAAGCTTGATGTTGAAAACGTGAAAAAATTTACAACTTTGCATCCAAGATGCGGGACTTCATTTTTACTTATTGTATTCATCGTGAGCATACTTGTTTTTTCCCTTTTGCCGTCATTTATCATTTGGCAGCTTCCGAATTTTGCTTTTTATAATTTCTGGACAAGGAAGATGTTACTTTTTGCTGCGAGGATACTTTTGCTTCCCGTTGTTGCGGGAATCTCATACGAAATTCTGAAGTACAGCGACAAGAAGCAGGGCAATATCATGTTTAGGATAATATCTATGCCCGGCCTCGCCCTCCAGAAAATCACTACAAAAGAGCCGAGCTACAGGCAGATTGAAGTTGCGATTGCATCCCTGAAAAAGCTGATTGAAGTTGAGGGGAAAAAAACAATAAAAAATTAATCAAATAAATAAAAAAAAGAATAACTATAATGTCGGACACAAACAATTGATTCAAAATAGTTGTGTCCGCCGAATATAGTGTCGGATTAACATTGCTCAATTTTTTACTTCCGACACTATAAAATACGCAGTTTTCCATAAAATGGATACATTAAAAGACAAACCAAAACAAAAATGAAGGAAAAAATGTTTTTGAGGAAAAAAGCAAAAAGCATTGAGCCTGCTTTAAGGATTGGGAAGTCCGGCCTTAGCGAGAGCGTGATAAAAGAAATTAAAAAGCTTCTGATAAAAAGAAAGCTGATAAAGGTAAGGCTGCTTCCGGCTTCAGTTAAGGGGGGGAAGAAAAGCCTCATAGAAGAAATCTCCTTAAAAACCAAATCTGAGATTATAGAATCTGCGGGAAACGTTGTTGTCTTATATCGGGAATAGGCTACATTTCATCAATCTTTTTCATATACTCTTTTATTCTTGATGTTATGCTTGACAAAAGAAATTTTTCTATCTTTTCGCTGAAAATTTCCTCTAAACTGCTGTGTTCAACTATCCTGTAGGCATTGAGGCGCTTTTCAACAAGAAGCAAATCCTTTAGCCTCTTCAGCTGCCTCCTGATGTTAGAGGATGCAATCCCGAGCATCGCAAGACTGAGCCTTTTCCTTTCTTCAATCACCAGGCTGCAAATTTCATCGCTTGTCAGATTCTTTTTTTCTTTCTTTGCCATGATTAAAATCCTGAATATGTCAATTATTACGTCCCTTGAATCTCCTGGCTGTAAAAGGCCTAGTGAGAGGCACAGCTTTCTTACAAGCTCCCTTTCACTGAGATTATTCGGCTTTTCATACCTTCTTAAAGTTATTTCTGACAGCGGAACTTCCTTAGATATTGTTTGTTTTTTCATTTTCTTAGCCCAGCTTTACTATAATGCTACCATTAATTTCAGTTACTCTTGTGAGCTTTTGGCCCGGGAGATCATTAAAAACTTCTTTGTTTTCATAACTAATTTATCTTCTGTTCCGGCAGATATTAAACGGCTATTTTCTGCATTGACTGCCGGCGCTGCTGTAATCAGTTTTTATTAGCCCGAGCTTCAAGAATTGCATTTATCTTACTTTTTAAATCCGGAAGATCCTTTTCTATTATGTCCCAGACTGTGTTTAAATCAATCCCGAAGTAATGATGGATTATTTTGTCCCTTGTTCCGGCTATCTTTTTCCATTCTACTTCATCGTATTTTTGCCTGAAATTTTCCGGCAAGTTCTTTGATGCTTCTCCGATTATTTCCAATTGCCTTATGACAGCGCTCTGCCTTAATTTATTCTTTAGGAATTGGCTTTTGGTCAATCCCTTTGTAAATGACCCTATATCATTTATTGCATCTACCATATGCTCTAAGTAAGGAAGGCTTTCGTGCTTTGTCATAGTATCTTTATTTCGCCTTCCAGAATATATTTTTTTAAATGGGGGCTTATTCCATTATATGTCAATAGGTCTACTTTTTTGCCTAATCTTTCTTCTAATTCCATTTGCAATCCAACTAAATCGAATAGGCTGAATTTTTTGCCTTTCCTTACTTTGATCAGTATATCGACATCTGACATTTTTTTTGCTTCCCCCCTTGCATAGCTCCCAAATATGCCGGCTTTCACTATATCATTGCTTTTAAGAATAGGGATAATTTTTTGCCGCAGCTTGCGTAATTCATTTTTATTTTGCATCATTATAATTTCTAAAGATTTCAACTATTTAAACCTTTAGCCCAGCTTTACTATAACGCTACCATTAATTTCAGTTACTCTTGTGAGCTTTTGGCTTGGAATTTCGCTAAACACTTCTTTTGAATCTTCGCTTGAAGCTTGCTTTTTTCTGAAAGTTATTGATTTTTTTATCTGTTCCAGATTAAGATTTGTCTTTTCCTTTATTTGGCTGATTATATCGTTTTCAGCTGACGCAGATATCTGGAATTTGTTTTCTGAATTTGAATTTCCATTATTGGTGCTTGCTAATTCATTTACAGCATTACCGGTTATTGCATTTGCAGATTCTGTTTGCTTATCTCCTGACGCAATAGACGGCTGAACATTTTTATTATTTAAACTATTTTTAATGTTATTTGCTATTTCATCATCCCCTTTCACTTCAATGTCCGTTATTTTATTCTGCTCGTCTATTGTTGCTATGAACTGCACATTGCCCTCTTTCCTTTCCAGTTCCATTCTTGTTTCAGAGTAGCCTTTTCTTATTGCGCTTATAAGCCAGGAGAACTCTACATTGCTTGATGGATTGTTTCCTTTCACAATGAAATATTCCTTTGCCTGCTCATCAACATAGATTCCCTGTGTTTTTCCCTTTGGAGTCAGATAAACCTGATAATTGGGCTCTATAGTTTCAATGAAGATTGGGTCTAAGCTGATGTTTGCCATTCCGTTATTTAGTCTTGCTCTTCCTTCATCATAAAATCTTACATCAGGAGATTCCATTGCGTACAGCTTTCTTATTCCGTAACTTGTGTTTACAACTGCTGACTTTGTTCCTGTGGCGGAGAAGTTGCCTGTTATGGTTAGGGTTGAGGCTGGGGTGGTTGTGCCGATGCCGACGTTGCCTGATATTGTTTTTATCAACTTTTCCCTATGCGCCCTTTGTCTTGATTGAAACTTTGCCGATATTGCAGAATGAAAAATTAATGCAGAGGTTGCAGTTAAATTTCTATGCCTTTTTTGAATGCTTCTGAAACTATGTTTATCTTTTCCATTCTTTTTCTAATCTCCTCAGGGGTATAACATAATATTTCCAATGGATAATCTTCCTTCCACATCAGATAGAATTTTGTTGGGCGCTTGTACCACGGCACTCCTTTAAAATCAGGCGATACAATTAATAAGTCAAAATCGCTGTACCTGCTGAAACTGCCTTTTGCCCGCGAGCCAAATAATATGAGCTTATCTACTTTAACACTTCTGTTAATATTTTTCTTGAATTTTTGCACTAATCTTATGTTTTTATTTGCCCTTTGCACCATCTTACAATTTTCCCTGCCGCCCTGATAGCATCTTTGGTAGCAGTTTCCTCTAATTTTTTATTTGATTCTTCTTCAGCATCAGGATAACGGGAAGCAGTATAAAATGGATTTAACAAGCCGCAGTTTTCCAGCATATCGTTTGGAGCATTAACTTTTCTGGCCAGAATTGTAAGGTCATGCACTTTAATTAATCCAACTTCCTTATGCATGCACACTGCTTTTAACGCTTTCTCTGCCGCTTGCTGAGAAGCTATCTGCGCCCAATCATATTCTTTGTTCTTTAATGAGGATTTAGCATGCTTTAAGTCGCTTTTTGCTTTCTCTATCCACATTTTGACTTCTTCCTTCATCTTGTTTTACATGATTGGCATTGCTGTTTATTTATCTTTCTTTTTTAGTCTTAAACTAGCGCTTGTGCCGATGCTGTCCCTTACCGAAGTTGCCTTTATTTCATTTCGCTGGGTTGTATTTCACATAGTTTGCAAACAAGCCCATGGCCAAATCCTCAACTTCTTTCTTAAACAAATCAAAATCAGCGTATTCTGCCTCCAGGCCGTGCATGTAGGTAAGCCCATTTGGAAGCTCCACTTTCATGACTCCAATTATTTTATTGCCTTTTGTTATCTTTGACAATCCTTTTATTGCTAATCCGTCAGGCAAAGTGTAGATTAGCGGCTTTAACGCGGTTTCATTTTCTTCTATGATTAAGGAAGGCTTGAGCTTATTTATGATTTCGTCTTTGTTTTTTGCATCTGCAATGAAAAGATGCTTTTCTTTGTCCTCTATTTCAACTGAGCTGGTGCCTACTCCAAGAATTTTTCTCGTGTTTTCTATTTTTATGTTTCTGATTTTCATTCTACGCTTAATTTCTTTTGCTTTTTATCAGCCCACTTTTTCTTTTTTAATTTATACACAACATGCAGCGGGAAAAACTCAAAATAATTATTTTCATCAAACCATGCGCATTTCATATGATAGAGCCGTATGCCTGTCAATCTGCTTAAAGCCAATGCGTAAATAGTTAATTGAGCAATAGGATTTTCTTTTTCAGCAGATGGCTTGTAGTCCATTGGATAGATTGTCCCGTTTCTTACCTGTATCAAGTCGGCATGGCCTGTGATGTATTCTCCGTCCTTTAATTCTATCGGAACATCATAGTTTAACTCATGCCTGTAGTGCCTTATGTCATCAGAGTTCATTAATAATGGTGTTTCAACTGCAACTGTAACAGAATCGTTGGAAAGCATGAAATCCTGCAAAACCTGATGGCGCAGCTTATTATTGGAAATTGCCTGTGTTACAAAGTTTGCTGTCTTGACTGCTGCGTTGTTTTTTGGCGTGACTTTTACCTGGTCAAGATTAAAGATATTTTTGTATTCCGATGCTCTTTTGTTAGAGTTCTGGAATATTTGATTTGGGCATTCTGCTGTAACCAATTCAAGAAATTCCTGCAATGGCTTGAAGCGGTAATGGCGAAACTCCTCATTTAATATTAAATCTAATTTGGCCCTATGATACTTAAAATTGTAAATCTGCTGATGGAACAGTTTTGATTCTTCTATTATATCTTTCTTTTCGTATTTTTTTGCGGCAAATTCTCTCATTCTGAGGAATGGGATGTACTGTTCGTATTCCTTGAGCCATTTTAATATTATAGGCGGAGTAATTTTTATTCCGTACTTTTCTGCTGTTTTTTCTGCAGACTGCTCAAGGGTATTCAATCTGTTGTAATTTGTTAAAGCGTCCATTATAATCTTTAAAGGATAAGTTTTGTGTTTTGTAATTAATGGCGTGAGCTTCTTATTGCAGATTTTGCAGTAATAGACCTGTATTTCCTCAAATTTCTTCTTTCTAATGCCTCTTTTTACAATGTTTCCGCCGCAATAGGGGCAATGCGTTAGAATTTTATAGCTACCACTAAATTCTATTTTGCCTTCAACATTATTCTCTTTATTTTCTCCAATCAGCTTTTCCTGGATCATTTTGCGGATAGTTTGTAAATACCCTGTCCCATGCTTTTCTAAGGTTAAGGACTTTTATCTTTTGAATCTGGTATCCTGTCAAAAGAGAGTCTAATATTTCCTTATTGCTTTTTTCTTCAGCAAATCTCTGCCTCAGAAGGTCAATCTTTGTTACTGCATTTGTAATCAAAGTTACTGCTTCTGTGAGTTTTTTGTGGGCTATCTCTTTTGAGTCAAACTTGTCGCCATAGGCTTCTGCTATCAGCTTTGGGATTTTTTCCGACAATGACTTTATTTCTTCATTGTCCTTTGCAAATGATTCTTTGTTCAGAAATGGAAGATTTGTTATTTCATCTGATAATTGTATTGTTTTCTGATAAACTTCCAAGTCCCTGAATGATTTTACTGGGCTTTTTACCCTGAAATTGCGGAATTCCATATTAGCTCACCTCTTATAACAGCTTTTCAACCTCTGCTTCCAGTTCTTTTTTGCTTGGAAGGTATAATCTGTACTTTGACACAAATAACTTGTTTGAGATTCCGCCTAATGTGTACTCAACAATCTTTTTGCCAATTTCCCAATATGTTCTGACTAATATCTGATTTACTTGGGTATGAACACCTTTTCTGGCTTCCTCTAAAAGAATGCCAATAGATGAAATAAGCCCATTATATCCATGTTGTGTGATTTCTTTAACCATTTTTTGTATTTATTTTCGTTATGGAAATTAATCTATTTTCATGTCCCTAATTTGGAGCCAAAAATGTCCCAGATATTTAATATTTTAGGGGTTCGTTAAAAATTCGGGACATGAATTTTTACTTTTTGTTAGTTGTGAAAACGGCGTTTTTTAGCCTAACCTGATAATAACGCTGCCGTTTATTTCCGTCACTCTTGTCAATTGCTTTTGCTGCGCAGATTCTTCAAATGTTTCTGCCCGCACTTCCTCTTTTAATGGCTGCTTTCTCTTAAAAGTTATGGATTTCTTTATTGCTTCTTTGCTTAAATTAGTTCTTTCCTGAATCTTATTTATTATTTCGTTTTCATTGGTTGTTGCAGCTGTTATTTTGCTTTTTCCAATATTGGTTTTTGATATTTCATCTGTAACTTTTCCGGTTATTGCATTTGTTCCTGTTGTTGCATTCTCTCCCGGCGCATTTAATAAATTATTATTTTCATTATTAATCTCAATGTTTGTTATTTTGTTTTCCTCGTCGATAACTGCAGTTATTTGGGTATTGCCATCTTTTCTTTCCAAGTCCAGCCTTGTGTCCCTGTAGCCTTTTCTCAATGCGGTTATCAGCCATGAGAATGGAATGCTGCTTGATGGATTTCTTCCTTTCACAATGAAATATTCTTTTGCTTTTTCAGCAACGTAAATTCCTGCCGTATTTGCTTCAGGAGTCAGATAAACCTGATAATCAGGCTCAACAGTTTCAATGAAGATTGGGTCTAAGCTGATGTTTGCCATTCCGCTGCTTAATTGGGATGTTCCCCTGTCATAGAAGCTGACATCAGGGGATTCAATGGCGTATAGTTTTCTCATGCCGTAACTGGTGTTGACTACTGCGCTTTTAGTGCCAGTGGCGGAGAAGTTGCCTACAACGGTTAGGGTGGATGCGGGCCCCGTAGTTCCGATGCCGACGTTGCCTGATGATGTATTTATGACAAGAACGTTACCAGTTTTCAGATTACCTGCATCATCAATACTCCTAAAAACGAAAACCTGGTCATCATAAGCAATATCGCCTGCTT
>Ga0082335_1001062_pt2 | contig 36009 bp, 38 predicted proteins | sample Subgrocontami58m_FD_72375 | JGI IMG/M metagenome (GOLD analysis project Ga0082335, IMG submission 72375) | Subsurface groundwater microbial communities from S. Glens Falls, New York, USA - GMW37 contaminated, 5.8 m (SPADES assembly) (version 2) ... | reverse complement strand
TGGGATAACGCTTCAGGAGCTCTTCGCGGATCAGGGGAAATGTCCTGTCGGTCTCCCAGATCGAATTCGAGATCTCGCCGATCGTTTTACCATGGAGATCCTTCAGGCGGGGCGCATGAAGTCGGGTGATCTCAAATGCCCCGGTTGGATCGAATACCTCGATGACCTTTGCTTCGGCCGATTTCACTTTCTCTGTCTTTCTCGATGGCTTCCGCTGCCTTTTTTGCACCATGACCTTTTTCCTCCAATCCGCAAAGCAAGAATTCGCGCGCAATTACCCCCGGTTGCCCGATAATCTACGCCGGCAACCGGCAAATCGCAATGCGATCGTCGAATGTGCGCCAATTATTCGCGTTGCGCCCAAACTGCACTGCCGCAGGAATAAAATCAATGGATCGGCGCTCCTCGCGGACTTGCGAAGCGTCATCTTCAATTTGCTGATACCGAACGATTGTGACTCAATCTCGTGTCCAGTGAAATCACCCTGATCCTGACGCTGATGCCGATCGCTTTCCTCGGCTCGCTGGTCTATGGTGTCACCGGTTTCGGCGCGGGACTGGTCACCATTCCGCTCGCGACCCACTTCGTGCCGTTGCCGTACGCGCTGGCGGTATTCGTATTGGTGGACTTTGCGAGCGCGTTGCGCATCGGCCTGCAAAATCCGCAGCACGCGGCAAAGGAGGAGATTATCCGCATGCTGCCGTTCGTACTGATCGGTACCGTGACCGGAGTCACCGTGCTGGTGAACCTGCCGCGTCCGGCGGCGATGCTTGCACTCGGCGCGTTCATTGCCCTCTATGCAATCTACGCGCTCGTCTCGCGGCCCGGCGCCACCCTGGTGAGCCGCCACTGGGCCTACCTCGCCGGTTTCTCGGGCGGCATCACCAGCACTTTGTTCGGCGCGGGCGGGCCGCCGTATGCGATCTATCTCTCGCACCGGCCGTTGTCGAAGGAGCAGTTCCGCGCGACGATTACGCTGACTACCCTGTTCAGCGTCGGCATGCGCCTCGTGGCCTTCGTCATTACCGGGCTTCTGCTCAAAGCCGGAGTCCTGCTGGCTGCATTATTCGCGATGCTGGCGGCGATGGTCGGCCTGACTCTGGCTTCGTTGGCGTTCAAGCATGTGACGCGCGAATTCCTGCTGCGCCTGGTCGCCGCGCTGCTGCTCGCCAACGGCATTTCCTTGATCGCGCGGGCAGTGTCTTTGCCGGACATGCCGACGATAGCCAACCCATGACGAGCACGCAGCGCACGGGCGGGTCTTCTCTCTCCGGCGACCTGTGGGGCGGCCTGGCGGCGATGCTGGTCGCGCTGCCGTCGGCAATCGCGTTCGGCGTTCTGATCTACACCGCGATCGCGCCGAACTACGCGGGCGAAGGCGCGCTGGCGGGCATCCTCGGCGCGGCCGCGCTTGGCATCGTGGCGCCGCTCATCAGCCGCAACGGCGGCTTCATTACCGCGCCGTGCGCGCCCGCGGCGGCGGTCATGTCGGCGCTTGCCGCCGAACTCGCCGCCAGCGGCGAGCTCACGGTCGAGCGCATCACGCTGCTGCTCGCCATCACTGCGCTGCTCTCTGCGCTCTTTCAGATCCTCTATGGCCTAATGCGCGCCGGCCGTCTGATCAAGTTCATCCCCTACCAGGTGGTGAGCGGCTACCTGTCCGGCGTGGCCGTGGTTATCGCGCTTGGCCAGTTGCCGAAGTTGCTCGGCCTCCCCAAGGACGTGTCGCTCGGTCACGGGCTCATCGCGCCCGCGCTCTGGAACTGGACCGGCGTCACGGTCGGGCTCGCGACGATCGCGGTCATGGTGGCGGCACCCCGGCTCACGCAGAAGATTCCGGCCGCGATCCTCGGCCTGCTCGCTGGCATCGCTGCCTACTTCGCCCTTGCGATGTTCGACCGCGATCTGCTCCGGCTCGACGGCAATCCGCTGGTGATCGGGCCGATCGAAACCTCCGGCTCGTTCCTCGCGGCGCTTGGTGCGCGCACCACGTCGCTCGTGGCCGTGCAACTCTCCGATGTCGCGTTGATTCTGGTGTCCGCGCTCACGCTCTCGGTGCTGCTCTCGATCGACACGCTCAAGACCGGGGTCGTGCTCGACGCGCTCGCGCGCCGCCGTCACGATTCCAATCGCGAACTGATCGGGCAGGGCGCGGCCAACGCTGCCGCATTCTTCGTCGGCGGCATGCCCGGCGCCGGGACGATGGGCGCAACTCTCGTCAACTTTACGAGCGGCGGGCGCACGCCGTGGTCGGGGGTGGCCGAAGGCGTGTTCGTGGTGCTCGCGTTCGTGCTGCTCGGCAGATTGATTGCATGGGTGCCGATCGGCGCGCTCGCCGGGCTGCTGCTCGTCGTCGCGTGGCGCATGTTCGACCGCGGCATGTTCCGGCTCGCGCTAAAGCGCGCGACGCGGGTCGATTTCATTGTCATCGCGACCGTCGTGATCGTCGCCCAGATCGGGCTGATCGCCGCCTCGGCGGTTGGCATCTGCCTCGCGATCCTGCTCTTCATCCGCGACCAGATCCGCGGTTCGGTGATCGTGAACAAGGTTGACCTGCACGGCGCGCGCTCCAAGCGCCGGCGCCTCGTCGCCGAAACCGAAATCCTCGGCCAGCACGCGGACGAGGCCGTGGTCGTGCAACTGCAGGGCAACCTGTTCTTCGGCACCACCGATCAACTGTTCTCGGAACTCGAGCAGGATCTTGCCACGCGGCGCTACCTGCTTCTCGATTTGCGCCGCGTGCAGTCGATGGATTTCACTGCCGCGCACCTGTTCGAGCAGATGCGGGAGCGGCTCCACGAGCGGCGCGGCGAGCTGCTCTTCAGCGGCATGCCGTCGAGCGTGCCCACGCGCCAGGACATTGCGCACTACATGGAGCAGCTCGGCCTGGCGAGCAGCCGGGAGGGCATGCGTATCTTCGACACTCGCGACGGCGCGCTCGAGTGGATGGAAGACCGCATCCTGGTATCCGCCGGCTGGGCCGCTGAGGAAGAGGAGCAACCGCTCGCGCTTGGCGAGATCGAGATCTTCAGCGAACTCGATGCCGCAACCATCGGCGAGCTTGGCGATGCGGTGCGCGAGGTCTCGATCCCGGCTGGCGGCCGTATCTGTTCGCGTGGCGACAGCGGCGACGAGATTTTTTTCGTGCGCCGCGGGCGGGTGGAGGTGCTGCTGCCGCTCGACGGCGGCAAGCGCCATCATCTTTCCACCTTCTGCCAGGGTGACTTCTTCGGCGAAATGGCGTTTCTCGACCGCGAGCCACGCTCGGCTGACGCCGAGGCGGCCACGCCGGCCGACCTCTACGTGCTGTCGCGCGAGCGCTTCGACGCGCTGGTGAAGGCGAACCCGGCGCTCGGCGGCAGGGTTTTCGAGCAGCTCGCGTACGCGGTCTCGAAACGGCTGCGCGTGGCGGACACCGAGCTGCGTCTGCTCGAAGCGCGCTGAGCGGCGCGGCACTTCGGTTTGCTTCAGTTCAATCCAGTCTTGCTCCGGATCGCTTCACTACTCCCGCCCATTTGACAACTTCAGCCCTGATGTAAGCCGTGAACTCTTCAGGCGTATTGCCGACTGGCACTGATCCATCCGCAAGGAAGCGCTCCCGGATGTCTGGAAGCTTGAGGATTCTGGATACTTCTTCGTAGAGCCTTGCGACCGTTGCCCGCGGTGTGCCGGCGGGCGCGAGCATGCCATACCACGAACTTACCTCGTATTCCGGGAATCCGGATTCTGCAATGGTCGGCACGTCCGGCAGCAGAGCAGATCGCTTGATGCTGGTAACTGCCAATGCATGGACCTTGCCGCTCCTGACGTGAGGCAGCAGGGCCAGCGCTGACACTATCGCAGCGTCGACCTGTCCCGCGATGACATCGATGATCGCCGGCCCGCCGCCTTTGTACGGTACATGCACCGCGTCGAAGCGTGCCAGTGTCTTGAAGAGTTCCATCCCGAGATGGCCCGCCACGCCGATGCCTGCGGTCCCGTAAGTGAGCCGGCCTTGCTTCGCATGTGCGTATGCCACGAATTCCTTGACCGATTTCACCGGCAAAGCAGGATGCATGACGATGAGAAAGGCTTGCGAATTGATTTGCGTAATGGGCGCAAAGTCCTTTACCGGATCATACGAAACCTTGCCCACGCTCGGGTTGGTCGCATGGGCTGGCGTGGTAAACAGCAGTGTATAGCCGTCCGGTGAAGCTTTGGCGACGAGCATGGTGGCGATATTTCCGCTCGCGCCGCCACGATTATCGACAATGACGGGCTGTCCGAAGACAGCGGAAAGTCGCTGTGCGATCAGCCGCGCGACGATGTCCGTACCAGCACCGGGCGGCTGCGTCGCAATGATCCGGATAGGTCGGTTCGGATAGGCCTGACCTGCGGCACCCGCGGCTATGCCCGCACCAATAACCAATCCAAGAACAGTACAGAATCGCTGTAACAATGGGTTACCTCTTTTCATGTGTTGTCTTCGTTTGCGGAAGCGCGCTATGCCACTTGGCGTGTAACCGAGCGCACGTGCCCCATGCCCGGAACATAGACAGAATGCGTGCCGGGGCCGCCGGCCACGATGAAGTTGATGTCGTCCGGCTTGACCGAGATAGGCAGCAGGGTGTCCAACCCGATTTCGCCCAGTTCAGCGCGGCGGCCCGCCTGCACGCGCGCGAAATCCTTTGCCGACAGGCGCCTTGCCGCGAGCCGCGCCTGTTCCCACAGACGCCGCTTGACGTCGGCCTTGCTCAATCCTTCGCGCTTCAGTATATGCGCGTGCTCGGGCGCCAACACCAGCCAGGGTTCGCCGCCGAACGTGTAGTCGCTGCCTGCCGGGAAGGTCATGGTGTCCGCCACGACGCGCAGCAGATCAACGGCATCTTTGGCGTGGGTATTCATGTTTGTCGTGCCGGCCGCTCCGGCTACCGTCACTGTACTGGAGTCGCGCGCAAAGCCGCGCTCGACATGCAGCGGCTCCCAAGAATTCGCATCCTCGTTCTCGGCACAGCAGAACGTATATTTGCCGGGTTGACCCTGGGTCGCGCGATCCATGCCGCCCGCCAGCGCGCCTCCGATGTTCTGTTGTATGAGCCGGATCGCCCGTCCCAGCGTCGCGTTGGGCCACGCGCCCGGACCGAGGCAGTTGCCGCCGCTGTTAACGCCGAGTTGGCGGGCAACGGGTCCATTGAGGATCAACCATACCGCAACCGGACCCGTGGTCGCCTGTATCCCCTGCAGATTGAATTCCGGCGCGGCGATGGCCTCGGCGGCGGCGAGCAGGACGGGGAGATATTCCGGATAACAACCCGCCATCACGGCATTGATCGCAATGCGCTCCACCGTTGCCATGCCGAATGCCGGAGCAATCGTCGCGACCAGTTCATCCGGCGCGCGACGCGCGTGTTGCAGCATCGCTGCGACCCGCGCGGCGGTTGGCGGGATGAGCGGCAGACCGTCGCTCCAGGACCGCTCCTGAAAAAGCCGGTTGAATTCGCCGGGATCGGCGGGTACGTCTATCAGTTTGGCGCGTGCCGCGGACGACGCACGGTCCGTGACCGGCACCGTGGTGGAACCGGCGCCGCATATCAGCCGGGCGATGTCGTCGGCGCAGGTCACGGCCATTTGACGTATTTCATCGCGCGTGCGGATGCCGAAGGGATGCGCAACCACCGCGATCGGCAGGTCGGGATGCCCCAGCGCCCGTGCCTGGATGCCGCCCAATTCCGTGAAAGCGGTGGAGCAGACGATCACGGCCGGTAGTCCCCGTTTCGCTGCCTCTACACTGTCGTGGACACTCCACGACGTGCACGAACCTCAGTCGCCCGAACCCGCGATGACCGCGTGGCATTTCGCGGCGAGTTCGTTCATCACCGCATCGCCCACGGGCACTTGGCCGCGCTTGCGGTGCTTTACGACTTCTGCGACGCCATATTTATGGATGAGCAATTCCGCGATCTCGTCGACCAGGTGGTTGAAGTTCGGCTTCGCGTTGTCGACGAATCCGACCACCTTGCCGGCGAGGCTATCGAGCGTATGCCGTAACTGCTGCGGCGCTTTCCCGGCCGGTGCAATCGGCTCGTATGCAAGCATGCTGTTGCTCATCACCATTCCTCCTTTGCGTGAGGGCAGCTTACAGGCCTAAAATCATTATTACAAACCGGTCGGAATGACCTTGCGAGCGGATCTACGTAAGAAGGAGTAACGGATGGACGATTTGGCCAGTGGCGCGAGCGTCAAATTGGCGGCCCACGTCGCGAATACGCGCTACGAGGACTTATTGCCCGCGGTCATACACGCGTATGATTTCACGTCCGCTATCGCTGGCATTGTTGAGCGGGCACCGCGCGACTGACTGCGCAGGTGATGCCGCCCCAGGTCGGCACGTACATCGCCTTGCGGCCCACGCCGCCCGCAACGACGATCATCAAATCCTGGGGCGAGATGGCGACTCGCACCAGGTCGCCCGCAATGCCGTCCGCTGCTGCGTAATCCCTGAGGCGCTTGCGTATCGGCGCCGACAGCCGTTCGATTTCCAGCACGGCCCGCTCGTAGATCGCCGCTTTCGTCTGTTCCTTGGTGTAGCCCTCGTCGTGAAACACCATCGCATGCTCGGGCGGCATGATGATGAGCGGCTGACCTCCGCCGAACAGTCCGGCGCTGCCGATGGTGCCGGCGATCAACATCGACTGAGCGAAGGTCTGAGCGAGGTCGACGGCAGTCTGGCTTTCGGAATCGACGACCTCGATCGTGCCTGATGCGCCGACTACGGTGACCACGCTCTCCGATGCCGCAAAGCCGCGTTCGACGTGCAGCGGCGGCCACGGACTTTCCGCTTCGTTTTCGGCGCAGCAGAAGGTGTACTTGCCCGGCTGGCCCAGCGTCGCCATATCGTTCTCCCCGGGTTTAGCGTCGCCGATATTCTGCAACGCCAGATGCAGCGCGCGCCCGATCGTCGCGTTCGCGCGGTTGCCCTGTCCGAGCGCATTGGCTTGCGCGTTCATGCCGATCTCGCGCGCAATGGGACCGTTCACGATTACGAGCGGCGTGGCGGAGCCGGTGGTGGTGGCAATGCCAAGCAAGTTGAATTCATCGGCCGCGATGGCCGCGACCGCCGCGCCCACCACAGGTAAATATTCAGCGCGGCAACCGGCCATCACCGCGTTGATCGCGACGTCCTGCCAGGTCGCCGGGTTGTAACAAGGCGGCAGGACGGCGATCACCCCACCGGGCTCGAGTCCACAGGCGTGCAGCATGCGCGCAACCCGCTCGGCCGTGGGCGGCACTACGGGTAGGCCATCGGTCAGTCCCGTCGCAGCCAGCCCGTCCTGCGTCTGTTCGCTTGCGATATCGGGGGAACCGCGCCACAGATCCATGACCGTTACTTCCGCTCCTTGAGCAAATCCCTGATTTCCGCGAGCAGAATTTCTTCCCTGGACGGTACCGGCGGCGCGGGCGGTGCTTCTGCTTCTGCTTTCCTGAGCGCATTCACCGCTTTGACCGCCAGGAATATCGCGAATGCAATGATCGTGAAATCGATCAGCGTTTGAATGAATTTGCCGTAGCTAATAACGACCGCCGGCGCGCTTCCCGCTGCCGCTTTCACCGTGAACGCCAGACCTGAAAAAGCGACGCCGCCCAGCAGCGCCCCGATCGGCGGCATGATCACGTCACCGACAAAGGACGAGACGATCTTGCCGAACGCCGCGCCAATGATGATGCCGACGGCCATGTCGACGACGTTGCCTTTGACGGCGAAGGCCTTGAACTCTTGAATCATGCTCATGTTGGCTGTCCCACAAATGAATAGAAATTGATGCTTGATCATAGCAGATGCGTCTGCGGCGAAGCGTGGAGGTGTAAACTGATTGGGCTTGGCACACAGGCTGTACGAACAGTTCAAAGGGGATATTCCCGCGTCGGGTTTCATAGTCCGGCCGTACCAAAAAAGGAGTAAGGCGATGCGCACCCTAATCGCGTTTCTGGCAGCGTTGGTTATCAGTGCCCCATCCTTCGCGCTCGGGATCGGGGATCTCAGCAACGGTGACGCCATATCGGGGCTGAAAGACGCGCTGGCGCAGGGGTCCGCGGCCGCGATCGGCAAGCTCGGGGTGACCGATGGTTTCCTTGGCAACGCCAAAGTCAGGATCCCGTTGCCGGATACGCTCCAGCGCGTCGAGGGAGTTATGCGGATGATGGGGATGCAGCGTCAGGCTGACGAGTTGGTTACCGCGATGAACCGCGCAGCCGAGCAGGCTGTGCCGGAAGCCAAGGCGCTGCTCACGGGCGCGATCAAGAGCATGACCGTGCAGGACGCCAAGGGTATCCTGACCGGCGGGGACACCGCGGCGACCGAGTATTTCCGCAGCAAGACGAGCGATCAGCTCACGCAGAAGTTCCTGCCGATAGTCACCAAGGCGACGAGCAAGGTCGGGTTGGCCGAAAAGTACAACAACCTCGCAGGTCAGGGCGCGCAGTTCGGCCTCGTCGACGCAAAACAGGCGAAGATCGAAAATTACGTGACGCAGAAGGCGCTGGACGGACTGTTCCTGATGATCGCCGAGCAGGAGAAGGCGATCCGCAAGGACCCGGTCGGGGCCGCAACCGGTATGGCGCAGAAGGTTTTCGGCCTGCTCGGGAGGTAGCGCGGGCACGCGGGAGATTCCCGCCGGAGTACGCTGCGCGTCCGCCGGTGACGAGCCGTGCAGCAGAGCGTGCATAATGCTGTTTCAATAACGACTGCAAAGAAGGAGAAACAGATGGCCGAAATACCTCGCCTCAACGCTGCGATCAGGGCACTTGAACAGGGCAAACCCGCTTTCACGACCTTCTCGGTGCCCGAGATCAGTGCAGCGCAGGCGATCAATGCCGCGCCGTACGATGGCGTGGTGTTCGAGATGGAGCACAACCCGTACGACATCCAGGTGCTGCGCAACTGCATGCAATACATGCTCGACCGGCGGCAGATATTGACGAAGGGCAGCATCGCGCCCGCAGTGGCGCCGATGGTGCGCATCCCGCCGAACGGCGGGGAGATGAACCAGTGGTTCGCGAAGCAGGTGCTCGATATCGGTGTCTACGGCGTGATCTGGCCGCATGTCAGCACGGTGGAAGAGGCGCGCAACGCGGTTTCCGCATGCCGCTATCCACGCCCGCCAAGCGCGCCGTATTTTGAGCCGGCAGGCCAGCGCGGCGACGCGCCGAAAAACTGCGCGCCGTACTGGGGGTTGACGGCGCAGGAGTATTACAAGCGCGCCGACGTATGGCCGCTCAATCCGCAAGGCGAAATCCTGGTCGTGATCATGTGCGAGGAAGCGGTCGCGATCAAGAATCTGCCGAAGATGCTCAAAGAAGTGCCGGGGATCGGGGTGGTGCTGATCGGCGAAGGCGACCTGTCGCAGGACCTTGGGTTTCCGCGCCAGTACGAACACCCCGTGGTGGCGTCCGCGATCGACGAGATCCTCGGAATCTGCAAGGAACACAACGTGATCTGCGGCCATCCGCATGTCGACAGCAAGAACGTGGATACGCTGCTGGCGAAAGGCTTCCGCTGGCTGATGGCTGCGCCTAGCCTTTCGTTCGCGGCTCTCGAGAAAGGCCTGAAGACTTCCGGCCGGAGTTGAGCTGCGTTGCCGGCCACGTTTACTTGAGTTTTTCCTCGAGCCAGTCGGCGCTCACGTCGCACGCGAGCGTCAGGTAATCGCGCTGGCAGTGCTGGGCGCCGCCTTCCTCCGCGGTGAATACCCGGAAGGTTTTGTCCTTCGAGCCGATCGCATCGAACAGCTGCTGCGCTTCGGCCATCGACACCTGCGCATCCTCGGCGCCGTGCATGAGCAGGAACGGGCACTCGACTTTTTGCGCGACGCCGTCGAGCTGGAAGCCCTCGATTTTTTTCAGCGCCTCGTCGAAGGTCTTGACGCCGCACGCCCACAGCAGGTGGTCCGCGGGCACGGGCAGCGCCGCCTGCTTTAACCGCTCGATGCGGCGCACCCAGGTCGCGTGGTAATCCCAGATCGCGCCCCATGCGATGCAGGCGTTGTAGCGTTTGTCCATCGCCGCGCAGCGCGGCGCGTAGTAGCCGCCGAGGCTCATCGCCATGATGCCGACGCGGTTCATGTCGATATCCGGACGCGTCGCGAGGTAATCGAGCGCCGCGCTGCCAGCGACGTCGAAGTCGGGGCGCAGGTGCATGCCGCGGAAGCGGATCGCTTCGCCCTGGCCAGGGCCATCGACCAGCAGGCAGGAAAATCCCCGCCGCACCAGGTCAGTGGTGCCGCGCAGGTACTGCATCTCCTTCTGCGTGTCGAAGCCACCGAAGCGCACCACGCACGGATTGCGTTTTTCCCTGCTGTTTTCGGCATGTACGAAATAGGCGGGAAACGCGCCTTCCTTGAACGGCAGCTCGACGATCTCGATGCGCGGCCGGTCGGTCAGCGCGGCGAATTTGCGGAAACTGTCGAGCGACTGGCGGAACACCGCCAGGGCCTGCTCGTCCTTGGGCTGGCGGAAGTGGTCGGCGCACTGAGAGTAAAAGCAGGCGCGCAGGTAATTCGAGGCTGCCGTCAGCGGATGGCGTTTTGCTTCCGCAGTGGCGGCGCGCGCGCGCAGCAGATCCGCGCCTTCGCGCCACGCCTGGAACCACGCGTCATCGTCGCCCACCTGGTCGCGCAATTTGCGCCCGATGCGGTCGACTTCGGAAATCTCGGCGCCGCCGAACGGCGCGGTGCCGAGTATCACCAGCATTTCCGCCGACCAGCGGTAGTTGCCGGGGTAATAAGTGAAATGGTTGGTTGGGTTGCCGGCGGTTGCGTTCAACTGGATTTCCTCATCCTAATTTTCCCCAAAGACATCGTTGCTCTCCATTCCCACGCACACGAAAGTGGTGCGCTTGGTGAGTTCCCGCAGCTTGCGCGCGCCCACGTAGGTGCAGGCTGAACGCACCCCGCCCAGAATCTCCTGCACGGTGCCGGCGACGGGGCCGCGGTACGGCAGCAGTACCTCTTTGCCCTCCGCCGCGCGGTAGTGCGCGACACCGCCCGAGTACTTTTCCATCGCTGCGCGCGAGCTCATTCCGTAGAAGCGCTTGTATTGCTGGCCGTCCCTTTCAACGAGCTCGCCGGCACACTCGGTGTGGCCGGCGAGCATGCCGCCCAGCATCACGAAGTCGGCGCCGCCGCCAAATGCTTTGGCGAGATCCCCCGGGTTCGTGCACCCGCCGTCCGAGCAGATGCGGCCGCCGAGGCCGTGCGCGGCGTCGGCGCATTCGATCACTGCCGAGAGCTGCGGGTAGCCCACGCCGGTCATGACGCGCGTGGTGCAGACCGAGCCTGGCCCGATGCCGACCTTGACGATGTCGGCGCCCGCCAGAATCAGCTCCTCGGTCATTTCGCCGGTGACGACGTTACCGGCCATGACGGTGAGTTTGGGGTGGGCGTCGCGGAACCTCGCGACGAATTTCACGAAGCTTTCGGTATAACCGTTGGCCACATCGATGCACACGCATTGGATCGCCGCGCGGGTGCGCCGCTGCACAAGCGCAAACTTGTCGCTGTCGTGCCTGGTGATGCCCATCGAATAAAACGCGCCGGCTTTTGCTTTCAACGCCCTGAAAAACGCCGCGAGTTCGTCCGCGCCATAATGCTTGTGCAGCGCGACCGAAAGCCCGAACGGCACGAGCGCGCGCGCCATCTCGAAAGTGCCGACCGTGTCCATGTTGGCGGCGATGATCGGCACGCCGTGATAGCGGCTGCCCGAATGCTTGAAGGTGAGTTCGCGCGTAATATCCACTTCCGCGCGCGAGGGCAGCGCCGAACGTTTCGGGCGGATCAACACGTCCTTGAAGTCGAGCTTGATTTCGCGGTCTATGTGCATGGTTGATGTTATCATTCCCGCCGAGGAGGCGGCATGGATTTTTCACTGAACGAAACGCAGCGCGCATGGCAGCTGAAGGCGCGGCAATTTGCCGCCGAGGAGATTCGCCCCCTGTCGCTCGCGTGCGACCAGGTTGCGGACCCGCGCGCAACATTCGACTGGGACATTATCCGCAAGGGTTCCAGACTCGGATTCCGGACTGCCGGGGTACCTGGCGAATGGGGTGGGCAAGGCCTCGATTTCGTGACGCAGGTGCTGGTGATAGCGGAACTCGCCAAAGCCGACAGCGCGATCGCCAAGACCTTCAGCCAGTGCTGGAAGTGGAGCCATCTGATCACCGACCGCTGTAATGCCGGGCAGCGCGAACGTTTCCTGAAGGCGTTCCTGGCAGATGACACGTTTGTGCTGGGCGGCGGCATCACCGAGCCCAATGCCGGCTCCGACAACCGCTTGCCTCCCGAGGACGATCCGAAATCCGGGCTCAGGCTCAGGGCGGAACGCCAGGGCGACGCATGGATACTCAACGGCGAGAAGTGCTACATCGCAAATGCCAACGTGGGCAGGCTGTTTTTCGTCTACACGCGCACCAACCCGAACGTGGCGGTCGGCGACGGGACCACTATCTTCGCGGTGCCGATCGACACGCCCGGCCTGCGGGTCGGCAAGGTGTTCAACAAGAGCGGCTGGCGGTTTTACCAGAACGCAGAGCTGATTTTCGAGAACGCGCGCGTGCCCCACGCCAATCGGTTGGGCGAGGTGGACGGCGGACTGCAGGTGCACGGCGGCAAAGCCGCGAAATTCGCCGAGCTCGAATACGCGGCCAATGCAGTGGGGGTTTGCGACGCCGCAATCGAAATGGCCATGCAACACGGCCGCACGCGCTGGCCCGATGGCCGCTACATCAGCGGCAACCAGATCGTCCAGCTCAAGTTGTCCGAAATGCATATGCTGACCGAGGCGCTGCGCTCGTTTGTGATGCGGGTCGCCGCGGAAAGCGACGACACGGCCGCGCCGCACTCGGCGCACAACCATTTCCTGATGAATTTCGCGGCCGATGCGATCCAGAAGGTGTGCTACCTCAACATGGACATCCACGGCCGCAACGGTGCAGGAATGATGAGCGCGGGCGCGGACAAACTGGTGCGCGATGCGATCATCTGGACGCACATTGCCGGCGATTCGGTGCAGCGCATGAAGGCGACTTCGCACCTGGTCGAATGAGCAGGAAACTGCAATGAAGCCCGCTGCGACCATCGAAGACGTGCGCGCCTGGATTTATGAGGCGCGGCGCGTGGTCGTGCTGACCGGCGCCGGGATTTCGACGGACTCGGGCATTCCCGATTTTCGTGGTCCGAACGGCGTATGGACGCGCAACCCCATCGCCGAGCGGCTCTCGGATATCCGCTATTACACCGCCGATCGCGAGGTTCGCAAGGCGTCGTGGCGCTCGCGCCTCGAGCACCCGGCATGGCACGCCAAGCCCAATGCGGGGCACCTTGCGCTGGCGACGCTGGAGCGGCGCGGCAGGCTGCGCGCCCTCATCACGCAGAACATCGACGGCCTGCACCTCCGGGCGGGCAATTCGCCGCAACGCGTGATCGAAGTGCACGGCAACCTGCACCATGCGGTCTGTCTGGGGTGTCTATGGAAGGGGCCGATGCAGGCGGTGCTGGAGCGCGTGCGGGCGGGCGAGGAGGACCCGCAATGCGAGGAATGCGGCGGCATACTCAAGAGCGACACGATTTCGTTCGGCCAGGCGCTGGTGCCGGAAGTGATCGAGCGCGCCATGCAGGCCGCGCAGGAGACCGATTTCCTGCTGGCAGTTGGAACGACCCTGCGCGTATATCCCGTCGCCAACGCCGTGCCCATCGCCCGGGCCGCTGGCGCGCGCATCGTGATCATCAATGCCGAACCGACGCAGTTTGACGACATCGCCGACGCGGTGCTGAATGATTCGATCAGCACCGTGTTGCCGCAAGTGTGCGAGGCCGTGGTTGGATGAGTCATTGATTTCACCGGCAGGAAGTTTAATCATGATAACTTCAGCATACCAACGGAGGAAATTGCCATGATGCAATGGGCTCGCGCGTTCACTTTGCTGGCGGGCTGGGCGCTATGCCCGTCCGCGGTGCTCGGTCAGGTTGCGGTAATTCCCGGCAAGACGTTGCAGATCATCATCCCGAATCCGCCGGGCGGCGGGCCGGACTTCATCGCGCGCCTGATCGCGCCCAAGCTGCGCGAAGCGTTGGGCCAGAATGTGGTCGTGGAAAACCGTCCGAGCAACAACGGCATCGTCGCCTCCGATTTCCTGGCGCGCGCGGTGGCCGACGGTTCGATCATCGGATTCGGCAACGGCGGCACCCATGCGATCAACGCCACTCTGTACAAGAAGCTTCCCTACGACCCGGTGCGCGATTTCGCCGCGATCAGCGAACTCGCGACCGGGACCATAGTGCTGGTCGCCCACCCGAAGCTGGTGGCGGCCAACTCGGTTCGGGAACTCATCGCCGAAGCGAAAAAAGCGCCCGGCAAGCTCAACTTCGCGATCGCCGGCGCAACCGGCGAAGTGGCTGTCAATGCGTTCAAGCTGCAGGCGGGAATCGACCTGAACAACGTGAACTACAAGGGCGGCGGTCCCTCCGTGATCGCCATCATTTCCGGCGACGCGCACCTGACGCTGACCAACTATACGGCAGTTGCCACTCAGGTCGAGGCCGGCAGGCTGAAATTGCTGGGCGTCACCAGTGCCCGGCGTGCGCTACAGCTGCCCAACGTGCCGACGTTCGCCGAAAACGGCCTCGATGGCTACGACTTTTCGATATGGTATGGGCTCTTTGCCCCCGCCAAAACGCCCCCCGCGGTGGTGCAGGCGTTGTACCGGGAAGTCGTGCGCATCATCAAGCTGCCGGAAATCAGCGAGCGCCTCGTTGCCACGGGACATGAGGTCATCGGCAGCACGCCGGAGCAGTTCACCGAGAAGGTCAAGCGGGAAGTCGAGAAATACCGGAAGATCATTCTCGAATCCGGCATGCAGCAGGAATAAACGAAAGGTGAATGGCCGTGGTGAAAATCGACACGCACGCGCACTGGTTCCCGCCGGAATGGGTCGAACTTCTCGCGAAGGAAGGCACTGACAATGGCGCGAAGATCGGCCGCAACGATCGCGGCGAGGTGACTTTCGCCGTGCCGGGAATCAGGTCGAGCTTCAGGGCGACCTACATCGATCTCGGGCTACGGCTAAAAATGATGGACGATGCCAGGGTCGACACCCACGCCTTGTCGCTGACCAGTCCGATGGTGTACTGGGCGCCGCCCGAGTTCGGGCTCAGGCTGTCGCAGGTCTTCAACGATGCGTGCGCCGCGGCCCATCTCAAGTACCCGCAGCGCTTCGTCGGCATGGCGATGCTGCCGATGCAGGCGCCCGATCTGGCGGTACAGGAAGTCGCGCGCGCGTCGAAGCTTCCTGGAATTCGCGGCGTTTACATGGCGACGCACGTGAACGGCAAGAACCTCGAGGACAAATCGTTGTGGCCGGTGTACGAGCGTTGTGAAGCGCTCGGGTTGCCGATCTTCCTGCACCCGGTCAATCCGGTCGGCGCGGAACGCATGCAGGGCTACCACTTGCGCAACTTCCTCGGCAATCCGTATGAATCGGGAATCGCGGCCGCCTCGCTCATGTTCGGCGGCGTGCTGGATGCTTTTCCCAAGCTCGACGTGATGTTGCCGCATGCCGGCGGCACTTTCCCCAATCTGATCGGACGCATGGACCACGGCGTGACGGTGCGGCCCGAGTGCAAGCATATGACGCAGCCGCCGTCGAGCTACCTGCGCCGCTTTCATTACGACACCATCACCCACGGCGACCAGATCCTGGTGAACCTGATCCGTCAGGTCGGCGCTGATCGTGTGGTGATGGGCAGCGACTGCCCGGCCGATATGAGTTACACGCAGCCGGTCGACGTGGTTGAACGCCTGAGCGGACTGTCGGTAAGCGAGCGCGATGTGATCCTCGGCGGCAACGCGGCGCGGCTGCTCAAGCTCTGACAATTCGATGAAACGGCAATTAGTCCGGATTCTGGCGGCGGTATTGACGGCGTTGCTGTGCTCGAACGCAGGCTGGAGCCAGAACTATCCCGCACGGCCCGTGCGCCTGGTCGTGCCTTTTCCTCCTGGCGGTGGCACCGACATCGTCGCGAGAACCCTGGCGCAGAAACTCAGCGAGAATTTCGGGCAGCCCGTGGTGGTGGACAACCGCGCGGGTGCCAACGGGATCATCGGTACCGACCAGGCGGCCAAAGCGAAACCCGACGGCTACACCGTGCTGATCGCCATCGCGGTGCACGCGATCAATCCGACGCTCTATGCGAAACTTCCGTACGACACGCGCGCGGACTTGCTGCCGGTGTCGTTGCTTGCGCAGTATCCGTTTGTGATCACGGTCCATCCTTCGGTTCCCGTGCAAGGCCTCAGGGAGCTGATCGCGTTTGCCAAATCGCGTCCGAACCAGCTGAGTTATGCGTCCTCGGGTAACGGCAGCGGCCCGCATCTGGGAATGGAGCTTTTCAAGACCATGACCCGGATCGAGATGGTACACATCCCCTATAAGGGATCCGGGGCTGCGATGACCGATCTCGTCTCTGGCCAGGTGCAGGTGTTTCTGAACAATTTTCTGGCGGGGATGCCCATGATCAAGGCGGGCAGGCTGCGCGCGCTGGCCGTGACGAGTGCGAAGAGATCGCACGTGATGCCGGAGTTGCCGACGGTTGCGGAGTCCGGCGCGCCGGGCTACAGCGTGACCGGATGGTATGGAATGCTGGTTCCGGCAGGGACGCCGACGGCAATCGTGACCATGCTGAACGAGGCGGTGGTGAAGGCGCTGCGGGCGAAGGACGTCAACGACCGGTTGTCCGGGGAAGCCGCGGTGCCCGTCGGCAGCACGCCCGTGCAATTCGCGATGCACCTCGAAACCGAAATCACCAAATGGGCGTCCGTGATCAAGCAGGCGGGCGTGCGCGCGGAAAATTACTGACGGGAAAAGGGAACCGGATTTACCAATGCCGATATTGAAGAGACCAAGGAAGCCCGACCTGTTCTACGCGATCGACGACTTTACCGATCCGTGGCGCGCTGCGCCGTATCTGATCCTGCAACATGGCAACGGCCGATCCTCGCGTTTCTGGTACAGCTGGGTGCCGTACCTGAGCCGCTACTACCGTATCGTCAGGCCCGATATGCGCGGACTCGGGCAGTCGTCGCGTGATTTCGATCTCGAAACCGAAATGTCGATGCAGGACCTGACCGGCGACCTGGTTGCCATCATCGATGCGTTGGGAGTCGAGAGCGTGCATTATTGCGGCGAGTCCTCGGGCGGCATCGTGGGGCTGGGCCTGGCCGCCGAACACCCCGGCAGAGTCAGGACGCTCAGTCTGGTGTCGACGCCGGCATTCATCAGCGACAAGATGAAACAGAGCTACGCGCTGCGGCATGGATCGCGCGCCGATGCGATGCGCCGGATGGGAATCAAGGCGTGGGTCGACACGACCAACCGCAGCACGCGCTTTCCGCCGGATACCGCTCCCGAGTTCTTCGCCTGGTACGCCGAGGAATTCGCCAAAGGCGACATCGAGATGCTGCTGCGGCTGGTGCGTCTGGTCAACGAGGCGGACGCGACCGCGTACCTGCCGAAAATCAAAATCCCGGTGCTGGGGTTATACCCGACGGCGGGACTGATCACCGACGAGGAACAGGAACAGTTGTTGCTGAACAATCTGCCGCAGATCAGGATGATCCATCTGCCGACGCACTATCACATGATCCACCACATCGCGCCCGCCACCTGCGCGGCCCACGTGCTTTATTTTCTCGCGCAGCACGATGGCGTGCCGTGCCGCGAAGCGTGAGCATTGGCCGCATGATCGAGCCCCTCCCGCCTGTGGCAGCGTCGACACCAGGGGGTGCCCAGCCGGCAATTAATACTTGGACGGCAGGCGTTTGATGATCGTAATTTTCTTGTCTTCGATCTTGATGTAGCCGCCGGTGGTGAGATCTCTCAGGATCCGGTTGATGACCTCGCGCGAGGTCCCCACTTTGTTGGCCATTTCCTGCTGGGTCAGCTTCTCCTGAACGACCTGGTGGCCGCCTTGTTCGACCGCCAGATCGAGCAGCATTCTCGCCACCCTGCCGTAGACATCCAGCAAGGCAAGACTCCTGACGTTCTCATTGAGCCCTCGCGTCATGCGTATCAGGTTGGTGATCACCTGTAGCGCTATTTCCGGATGTTCGAGCAGGGCCGTCCTGAAATCGGCCATCGTGATGACCGCGAACTGGCAGGGTTCAAGCGTCATTACCGAAGCAGACCTGGGTCCCTCATCGAGCACCATCTCGCCGAAATATTCGCCGGGACCTTTGACATCGAGCACCAGCTCTTTGCCGTTTTCATCGGTGAGGTAGACCTTGACCTTGCCGGAAATAATCATGTAAAGCGACCGCGTGAACTCCCCCTCGGTAATGACCACCACGTTCTTGAGAACGGATCGAGTGACTGCTTTAGCGGCGAGGGCGCGCAGTTTATCTTCCCGCAAGCCGCGGAACGTCGCGATGTTCTTCAGGTCGACCGCCATGGAAATCTCAAAACCTTAAAGTGAGTGCACGGGCGTGATTATACATTCCAGGCTTGCGCCAGAAAGCGAACCTGCAGCGCCACTGGCAAAACTGTGTAGGACATTCTCATCGCCGGCGAACAAGTGATCAACGACGGCTGTGTCGTAAGCATCGATCAGGACTCAGTCATGCGCGCAGCGGTCGAGGTTGGAGAACGCATTACTTGCGGCTTGAATGAATCAAGCCGCGAAGCTACACTGGCCTGTGGTGCAATACGGTGCAACCACATAATTTTGAGGTACCCTGCGCCGGTTACGGCATAACCATAATTTATTCATGCACTTACGATTCCTGACGCGAGACGCGTCGACTGAAATATCACTAGTGAATTGATTTAATTGATGTATAATCCAATTTTGCCCAGCGGGGCCAACTTTTGCGACGCGACGTAATATATTGAAAAATGTGACTAAGGTCACATCTGCCCGAACGATTTGAGACTAATATCACGCTTGCTTGGTGAACAAAGTCTCATACCGCCATACTCAATGAGCAGTGAAAGGCGGGGCGTAGGTCCACCAAGGTTTTTCGGTGGAAAACGAACGCAGGCAAGGGGGCGCATCGTGTTTAATTGGTGCCAAGGAAGTATGCGGAAAGAGTTGAGAACGCTGTTCTCTGCCTTGGTTACGACCTTGGCAGTCGTAGTGAGCGGATCGGCCCAGGCAGCATCGGTATCGTTCTATCAGGGCCAAGGTCCGATTCTCGGCTTGAGTTCGACCTATACCCCGTGGGGGATAGACACGGGGTCCGGCCCTTGGTCGTTCACAACGACCGTGCTTACAGACAACGGCACCATTTATCTTCCACAGTTCAGCACCCCGGGCGACAGTCTCTATCACGTGGGGGGCAATGCAATTCCCTTTGGTCCTTCCACCAACGCCGGCATGACGTCATTCATCAATAGCCCGACCCTCAAGGTTTGGAACGCCGCCGCGATCCAGTATCCCTCCGGGTTTAATACCTATCAGATTACCGAACAGTGGGACTACCTCAGCGGCGTACTTGCTCCTGGCGTTTATAACGGGGTAATGGTTGGATCGCCATATTCCGTGGGAACTTTTGGCAGCAGCGGGACCGATCCCGCGCAGGTCAGGTTATGGCACAGCAGCAACCTGCCGTTCCTGAATACATTGCCCAACGGTAACTGGAAATACACGCATACCTGGACCAACGTCAGTGACTCGTTCGATACGGTAAGCGGTAGCGTAAATTTTACGGTTGCAGCGATTCCGGAGCCTGAAACCTACGCGATGATGCTCGCGGGTCTCGGCCTGATGGGATTCATGGCGCGTCGCAGGAAACAAAAACCAGCCGCCTGATACAACCCGGCAGAAACCAAAAAACCCCGCTTCGGCGGGGTTTTTGCTATGGTGGTACGCGGCGTGTCGCATTGGGGGAGCAACCGGATTGGCTGCGAACGTAGACGAGTTTCAGTTCTTTCTCGAGAAGGAATGGTCGGACGGTTTTCCGGTCGTCACGCCGACCGAGGAGCGCGTGCAGTGGATGCTCGCAGGTACGCGTCGCGATCCTGACGAAGTCGTCGGCCCGGTTCCTCCCGCGATGGCGGTTGCGACCGTGCGCAAGGTTGCGATTCACGCGCTGATGGCGGGATGCAAGCCCGAGTATCTGCCGGTGGTGCTCAGTGGTCTCGAGTTGATCGTGCGCGACGAATTCAATATGGGTGGAGTTCAATGCACCATGCATGGCGTGGCGCCGCTCATGATCGTCAACGGCCCTTACGCGCAACAAATCGGCTTGCACGGCGGCAACGGCTGCTTCGGGCCGGGGTTCCGGGCGAATGCGACGATCGGCCGCGCGATCCGGCTGATGCTGTTGAACATGGGCGGCGGCATCGCGGGCGTGGCGTCCGCCACGGTATTCGCGTCTCCCATCCGCTACACGGCCTGTCTTACCGAGCACATGGCGCGCAGCCCGTGGGCAAGCCTGGCGGTGTCGCGCGGCTACCGGCCCGAAGATAACGTGATCACCTGCGCCATGGTCGAAAGCCCCAGGCTGCACTTCGACGACGCCAGCACGGAGCCGGAGCGGCTGTTGACCGGCATCGCCGACTCGATGTCGTCGACGGGTTCGTGGAACATGTGGTTTCGCTCCGAAATGGTGGTGGCGATGAGCCCACAGCACGCGTTGCTGTGCGCGAATGCGGGCATGAGCCGGGCGGACGCGCACCGCCGCTTATGTGAACTCGCGGGGCGCGAACAGCGCAGCCTCAAGCGTGGTGGCAACTGGCGCGCCGAGCGTGCGGTCGCGATGGGCATCGATCCCGACGATGATGCATATTTCGTCAAGGCCATAAAGGATCCGCAGAGTCTGCACCTGATCGTGGCCGGAGGCATGGGGCCGGTGACCGCGGTGTGTCACGGCTGGAACGAATCGAGTCGCGCCGTCCACGGCCGGTATGAGGCGGCTTGAGCCGAATTCTCGATGCACGACCACGAACCACGGGTTTTTACGAAGGAAACAATCATGGTGAACGAGCTCGGATTCATCGATCCCACCGAGGCCGGCAACGCGGCGCGGATCGCATTGGCGCCGCGCCCGATGGACCTTGCGGGCAAAGTCGTGGGCCTGCTGGACAACACCAAGGAGCAGGCCGACACCATCCTCGAAACCGTCGCCGAGGCATTGCGCGAGCGCTATGGCGTAGCCAGGGTCATCATCCGCCGCAAGCAGTATTACTCGAAACCGGCGGCCCGGGAATTGATGGACGAACTGGCGCAGGAAGTGCAGGTGGCCGCCGCCGCCGTTGGCGGATGAGGATCGTGCACGTTGTGCAGTGTGCACGACACGATAGAGTTCGAGAAACGCGGCATTCCGGCCACCGTTATCCTCACTTCGGTGTTCAGGAACGCGGCGGTGTATCAGTTCCGCAGCAAGGGCATGGACGGGCACCCGTACATCGAACTGCCGCACCCGATCAGCAATCTCACGCGCGAGCAAATGCGCGCGGTCACGCTGCGTTTCGTGGACCAGTTGGCACGCCAGCTCACCGCGTAATCATTTAAAGTGGTTTTCCGAATCACGAACCACGAACCACGGTTTTTCTTACTGGAGAATTGCCATGCCGACATTCCGAGTTTCACCCGAATTGGAAATGCACTACCGGGTCGACGATTTCACCGATCCCTGGATCCAACCGGAGACCATCCTCATGCTGCACGGCAACGCCGAGAGCGGCGCCGCGTGGTACGGCTGGGTACCACAGCTTGCGCGCCGCTTTCGCGTTGTGCGTCCGGACATGCGCGGCTTCGGCGCGTCCACACCCATGGCGCGGGATTTCCCGTGGACACTCGATGTCATCATCGACGACTACCTCAGGCTCATGGACATGCTCGGCGTCGAGCGTTTCCATCTGGTCGGCGCAAAGATCGGCGGCACCGTTGCGCGCGCTTTTGCCGCGCGCCGCGCCGCGCGCGTGAAAACGTTGACAGTGGCCGGTACACCCACGCCGTTTCGCGTGGGCGCGGCGGAGCGCGTACCTGCCATGAGGCAGGAATTCGAGCAGCACGGGGTGGAGCCCTGGGCGCGGCGCAGCATGGCCGGCCGCCTCGGCAGCGCGTTTCCCGCGGAGGGCGTCGAATGGTGGACGCAGTTCATGGGGCGCACCGCGGTATCGACCCAGGTCGGCTTCATGGGTACCATCGCGTGCGCCGACATCCGCGCTGATGTGCCGAAGATCGCCTGCCCGACGCTCGTCATCACCACGGAGGGAAGCGGACTCGCGTCGGTGGCGGAGACCCGCGCGTGGCAGCAGACGATACCGGATTCGGAACTACTGGTGCTGCCCGGCAATTCCTACCACGTCGCCGCGAGCGACGCGGAGCGCTGCGCGCAGGCAACGCTGGAATTCATTTCCCGGCGCGCCACCGCATGAGGCAGCAGCGGCGCGCATTGCTTACGCCGCTTTGACCAGAACGTTCTGCTCGCTCTGCAGGATCTTCATCACTGCCGGGCGCTTGAGCATGCGGTCTTTCCATGCCGTGTAGGCCGCGAGTTCCTTCATCGGAAACTCGCTGCGCACGCCCCAACCGTAGAATACGAGTCCGTAACAATCAACGACCGTGTACTGCTTGCCCATCATCCATTCTTTGCCTTCGAGCAGGGAATTGATTTCCTGGAGGTTGGCCCAGAACGATTTTCGTCCCATGTCCTTCACCGTGGCTTGAGCGGCTTCGCCTTCGGCAAAGCGCTCGGGCCGCATGTAGCGCTGGTACGAGGGATGGACGATGTTCGAGAACCACGCCATGGCCCCGATGCAGTGAGCTTCTCCGACCAGATCCGCAGGCAGCAGGTTCGCCTGCGGGAACGTTTTGGCGAGATAGGTGAGTATCGCCGTGTTCTCGGTGATGATCCGGCCGTCGACGCTGAGTGACGGAACTTTCCCGCGCGGGTTGATCTTGAGATACGCCTCGGTTTTCTGTTCGCCCTTCGGGAGCAGCGTGGGCTTCTCTACGTAGGGGGCGCCGGTTTCTTCGATGCCGATATGAGAGGCCGTGGAACAGGCGCCGGGGCTGAAAAAAAGCGTGAGCATCGTGAACTCCTGACTGGATGGATTGATGGGGGCGGCTTGGCGGCAAGACGGTTGGTCTTAGGCTTGCCGCCGCGATTATAAACCGTGACGCGGTTTCGAGTTACCTAGCGTTGTGCGACCGGAGACGCCGGGTTTGCCTCGGTTCGCACGCGGCCTTGGCCGACGATGCGGACGACCGATTCTGCGATGCTGGCGCCCCAGGCGCGATAACCTCTCGCGGTGAGGTGTTGGCCGTCGGTGGTGGGCCATTCCCCTCGCTTGGAGAAGGTCGTCGAATCGACGTAATCGCATGGCGCCACCGACTTCGCGAGAAAATCGGACATCTCCCGCACCCGCGCGTAGGTCCTCATGTAGCTGGACCCTTCGGAACCCCACGGCGGCCCCACCCAAATGCAGGACACGTTGCGCGCCTTGAGCGTCGTCGTCAGCGCCCTTACCTTGCCGTAGATCCAGCTTTGCGGCAGGGTCGACTGACCGTAACCCGCCATGGTGTCTCCCATCTGCACGATGATCAGGTTGGGACGGTGCCGCTCGATCAATTCATTGACGGTCCAGCTCTTGCCCCTGGATGTGCGCTCGAACAGCGGTGCCGACTGTTCGTGGCGCTCGCCCTGGCCGCAATAGCCCGGGGTACCGTATACCCAGTCACCCGCGTTCGCGCCGCAGGCGCCGTACGTATGGACGATGGCCTGCTGGCTGACCAGCGAGTCGTGCAGCGTGGAGATCAGATAGTTCTGCGAGGCCATGTGGCTGTCGCCGATCACCAGCAGCACCAGTCCCGCGAGCGCCATGTTCATGCTAAAGATCCCATAGACTGCACCGTGCGCTTGAATGTGACTCGCCCCCAGGACTGCGGAGAGAGATTCCCGGCTCGGCCGGGAGGATACCTATTGAATGCAGGGGCCGTGTTGACTCAAACAAGGGCCACGAATGTGTCGGTGGCCGGCTGGGTCAAGCCGCAGGACACACTGCCGATAGCCGGCGGACTATCACCCTTCGCTAACATTGAAGCGCCGGCGCGCCCCGGTAGTACCAACAGCGCCACCACGGCAAGCGCCGCGAGGAGTGTGCAAAAGCCGGCCTTCAGTAATTTGGGTTCGTAGTCCATGGACCTTTTCCGTTTGTCATTGGTTAATCGGATTGTGTAAATTCCGTCACACCGGCAGTAAGGATATTCCCTATAAGCCGCGTTTTCTCGTGACCAAAGTCACTGATGCCCAGTGACTTTGGTCACAGTCACTCCAGCGCGTGACTTTTGTCACGACACCGCAAAAAAGCGCCTGCGCCGACGTGGATCATCACGGGCGGTGGACGTCCGACCACCGGCTAACGTACGGTCCGATATTCGCCGCGGTGCGTGAGCGGGCACGAAGTGTGCATGTCTGTATCGTTCGAGCGCATGATCGTGAAGGCCGATCGCGATCTGGCGCGCTGGCAGAAGGTGATCGCCGGGGCTAAAATCCGTGTCGAGTGAGCGACCCATGCCCAATATCACCATGCTGGACATCGAAGCACTGCGGCAGACGAAGCTCAAGCCGTACATCGAGAAGTGCCTGGAGAACCGCGCGCCCGACCCGGGCTTCCACGCGATGATGGGCCACAACATCGATTTGTGCGAAGCGATGTTTGTCGCGTGGGACACCGTGTTCAACACGGGCCGCATCGATCACAAGTTGAAGGAGGTCATTCGGGTGCAGCTCTCCCGCATGGCTACCTGCAGCTACTGAGGCAACGTCCGGTCCGCTTCGGCGAAGCGGCAGGGGTTAACCGAAGAGAGAATTGACGACGGCATTGCAAACTATCAAACGAGTTTCAGCTGGACCGCCGCTGAAAAGCTCGCGCTGCGCTACAGCGAGCTGATGGCGACCGATCCTGGAGCGATCGGGCAGGAGTTCTATGCTGAGTTGCGCCGGTATTTTTCCGAAGCGGAAATCATCGAGCTCGGAAGCTTCATCGGTTTCAACCTCGGCTTTCACACGTTTTTCGGCACACTGAAGTTCTATCCGATGTTCGCGCCGGATGGGCGTCTGGTGAATCAGCAGGAGTCCGCGCGCATCTACGGTGATGCGCCGGGCTCGCTCGCCGGCGCCGGGAGATCCTGACCGTGCCTAATATCGAACCCGTCACGCCCGGGGAAATTCGCGACCCCGAACTCGCTGCGCTTATCGCAAGCTGCGAGCGGCTCGGCGTGCCCGATTCGCTGTTCCCGCGAATACTGGCGCGCGTGCCGGCTTACGCCAAGGTGCTGCTGCGCGCGATGCTGCTCTCGCACACCGACGGCAACGTCGACCACCAGTTGAAGGAGGTCATACGCATCCAGCTCGCCCGCCGCGCCGGCGACCCGTACTTTGCCAAGCTGCGCTCGGCCAAGGCGATGGCTGACGGCCTCAATGAGGCGGCGATCGTGGCAGGCTGCGACGACTACGAGCGCAGCCCGCGTTTCAGCGTAGCGGAAAAGTGGGCGCTGCGCTACGCGGACCAGATGTACCTCGATCCCGCGAGCGTGGACGCCGCGTTTTACGCCGGCATGAAGCAGCACTACAGCGAGGCCCAGATCATGGAACTCGGCGCCTTCATCGCACTGCACTACGGGATGCAGGTTTTCATGCGCACGCTGGGAAGTCGCGCACCGGCATTGGAGCTTGGTCCTAGAGCATGATCGAGCGCGGGTCGCGCGCACGCCAGCGGCCGGCATCGACCGACGCGAGAAAATCGCCCAGCATGTGGTTGAAAAGGTCCGGCTCCTCGGTATTTACCGTGTGCCCGGTGGCGGGACATATCCACAGCCGCGCGGCCGGACATACGCGCTTGATGAAAACGGCAGGCTCGACGCAGTTGTCGTCCTCATCACCGGCGATCACGAACAACGGCACTTTCATGCGGCGCAGCAATGGTTCCAGCTGAAAAATCGTCGGGCGCCTGAGTTGCACGCCGCGCTGCATGCTGGCGAGCCCCAGTGCCGAGTGCTCCTCTTGCCGGCGCCGGAACTCGGCGTAACCGCGCGGGTCCTTGTTCAGATATGGCACGCGCGCCGGGGTCAATCCGCTGCTGCGCAATACCGCCTTCACCCCGAGGGTCCCAAGGCGCTGCGCGTTTGCTTCCACACTGCGCAGGAACCCCGCGCGCAGTGCCGGATGCGAACCCGCGCCGGCGCCGACCGCGGTTATCGACAGCGCGCGGGTGGCGTAGCGGATGCCGAAATTGAGCGCGGAGTAGCCTCCCATCGAGCAGCCGACGATGTGTGCCTTGCGCATTTTCAGATGTCGCATCACCGCGGCGATGTCGGCGGTGACGAGCGCGAGCGAATACTTCGTCCGCGCCCGCGGCACATCCGACGGCGGATAACCGCGCGCGTTGAACGCGACGCAGCGATAGCGGCGCGCAAAGTAGCGCATCTGCGCCTCCCAGCTGCGATAGTCTCCGGAAAACTCGTGCACGAACACCAGCGGCGTACCTTTGCCGGTTTCCTCGTAGTAGAGCCTGGTTGCGTCACTGGCGGTGGCGTAAGGCATGCGGATCTCCTCCTCGGCCCCGATTCTAGTGGCACTCCGGCTGGCAGATCAAATTCAGCGCATGATGCAGTTGCGCGGCGCGTGACATACAATCGGGGCGGTGTCTTTCAAGGAGGAGGGGACATGAAGGCGACAAGAGCTTGGTACGCATCGGTGGCGGCATTTGGCATTGCCGCGTTGGTGGTCGCCTGCGCCGGCGGACCAGGTGCGGAGCCAGGCGCCGATCCGGCGATACGCGTCGGCAGCAACGATGTCGGCGGCGTGGTCGCGGGCGCGAGCGGGCCCGAAGCGGGCGTCTGGGTGATCGCGGAGACGACCGATCTGCCCACCCGGTTCACCAAGATCGTGGTCACCGACGAGCGCGGGCGCTACCTGTTGCCCGATCTGCCGAAAGCGAATTACAGCGTGTGGGTGCGCGGCTACGGGCTCGTCGACTCGCCCAAGGTTCGCGCGGAGCCGGGCAGGGTCGTGAACCTGCAGGCGGTGCAAGCGCCGAGCGCAAACGCGGCGGCGCAGTACTATCCGCCGATCTACTGGTATTCGATGCTCAAGGTCCCGGCCGCGAGCGAGTTCCCCGTCGGGAAGGTGAAGAGCCAGGCCAATTGGTTGAGCGACATCAAGACCACCGGCTGCATGTCGTGTCACGCGCTGGGCACATTGGGAACCCGCACGATTCCGAAGGCGCTCGGCCAGTTCAAATCTTCGAAAGACGCGTGGTCGCGGCGCATTGCGTCCGGCCAGGCGATGACCCAGATGGTCAACGTCACCAACCGGCTCGATGCCGACCGGGCGCTCTCACTGTGGGCCGATTGGACCGACCGGATCGCCGCCGGCGAGCTGCCCTTCGATAAGCCTTCACGGCCGCAAGGCGTCGAGCGCAACATCGTGCTTACGTTGTGGGACTGGAGCACGCCCACCGGTTACATGCATGACTTGATCTCGACCGACCGGCGCAAGCCCACCATCAACGCCAACGGCAAGCTCTACGGCGCGCCCGAGGAAAGCACGGATTTCTTCCCGGTGCTCGATCCGAACACCCACACCGCGACCCAGATCAAACACCCGGTGCGCGATCCGAAGACGCCGTCGTCGAAAGCGGCCCCCATGGCGCCCTCTCCGATCTGGGGACCCGAGCCCATCTGGGACAGCCAGACCAGCATACACAACCAGATGATGGACGAGAAAGGCCGGGTCTGGATGGCCGCGCGCGTGCGTCCGTTCGCCAACCCGGACTTCTGCAAGAAGGGTTCCGACCACCCGTCGGCGAAGGTGTTCCCGCTGGCATCGTCCAGCCGTCATCTTTCGATGTACGATCCGGCGAGCGGCAAGTTCACGCTGATCAGCACGTGCTTCCCGACGCACCATGTGATTTTCGCCGAGGACGCCAACCAGACGTTGTGGGTCTCGAGCGGAGTCCAGGGTCCGGGTGCGGTTGGTTGGCTGAACCGCAAGATGTTCGAGGAGACCGGTGACGAGGTGAAATCGCAGGGCTGGTCGCCGTTCGTTCTCGACACCAACGGCAACGGCAAGCGCGACGCGTACGTCGAGCCCAATCAACCGGCCGACCCGGCGAAGGACACGCGGGTGGCGGCAAATCTCTATTCGGCCGGCATCAACCCGCGTGACGGTTCGGTGTGGGGAACCCAGCTCGGATATCCGGGCCGCGTAGTACGGGTCGCGCCGGGTCCTGATCCCACGCACACCGCTCTCACCGAGGTCTTTGAGCCGCCGTTCCCGGGCTACGGGCCACGCGGCGGCGATATCGATCGCAACGGCGTTTACTGGGCGTCGCTGGCGAGCGGCCACCTCGGCAAGTTCGAGCGCAGCAAATGCAAGGTCCTCAACGGACCGGCCGCGACCGGCAAGCATTGCCCCGAAGGCTGGACAATTTATCCGCTTCCCGGACCGCAGTTCAGGGATGTGAAGGAATCCGGCAGCGCCGAGGCGAGCTATTACACCTGGGTGGATCAGCACAACACTTTCGGTCTCGGCGCGAACGTGCCGATCGTGACCGGCAACATGAGCGATTCGTATTTCGCGCTGGTCGACGGCAAGTTCGTTACCTTGCGAGTTCCCTACCCGATGGGATTCTTCGCCAAGTGGGGTGAAGGGCGCATCGACGACCCTGCTGCCGGCTGGAAAGGCAGGGGGCTGTGGGCGACCTCCTCCAACCGCACGGTGTTCCACGTCGAAGGCGGCAAGGAAAACCGGCCGAAGGTCATCAAGTTTCAGCTGCGCCCCAACCCGCTCGCGAGATAACAACATTTTTTCGCAAAGGAGCAGCACTTCAGGTGGGCGCGAGGGCGGGAGTCAAGATCAATTGGGCACTCTAAGATGAGTCGACCATGAATTACCTCACCTCGGTCATCGGCTTCCTCGCCGCCATTCTCACCACCGTTGCCTTCGTGCCGCAGATCCTGAAAATCTGGCGCGCCCGCTCCGCGAAAGAGGTTTCGCTCGGCATGTACAGCGTATTCACGCTCGGTGTCGCGCTATGGCTCGCCTACGGCATACTCATACACTCATGGCCGATCATCTTCGCCAATTGCGTCACCCTGTTGCTGGCGGGAGGGGTGCTGGTGATGAAGTTGAAATTCGGCTGATCGGCGCGCCCGCCGGGCGTTCATTCAGCCTTGATCCTCGCTTCGCGTATCACGCGGCCCCATTTGTCGATGTTGGAGCTGATCAACTGCTGAAACTGCTCGGCGGTGCCGCCGACGGGCGTGAAGCCGATCCTCACCAGCGCGCTGCTCGCCTCGGGGTCTTTGAGCACGGTGTTGATGTCCGCGTTGAGCTTCGCGACGATCGCCCGCGGCGTGCCCGCGGGCGCCAGCACGCCCTGCCACGCGCCGAAGTCGAAATCCTTCATCCCGAGTTCATGAAGCGAAGGCACGGCGGGGATCGCCTTGGAACGTTCGATCGTGGTCACTGCGAGCGCGCGCACGGTCCCCTGCTGGATATGGCCGATCGCCGGCGGCAGCGTCACGAACATCATCTGGATCTGGCCGGCGATGATTTCCCGGATCGCCGCGGTTGCGCCCTGGAACGGCACGTGGATGATTTCTATTTTCTGCGTGCGCTTGAGCAGTTCGCCCGCGAGATGACCGACGGTGCCGATCTGCGGCGAGCCGAAATTGATCTTGCCGGGGTTGGCTTTCGCGTAATCGAGCAATCCGGCAACATCCTTGTAAGGCAGCCCCGTATTGACGATCAGCACCTGCGGCGACACGATGGCCTGCACCACCGGCGCAAAACTCTTCACCGCGTGAAACGGCAGGTTGCTGAACAGTGTTTCGTTGATCGAAAGCTGATCGCTGGTCACCAGCAACGTGTAGCCGTCCGGCGTCGCCTTGGCCGCGGTGCCGTGTCCGATGTTTCCACCGCCACCCGGCTGATTCATGATGACGATCTGCTGGCCGAGGCGCGGGCTCAGGTGATGGGCGATGGTGCGCGCCAGCAGATCGGGACTGGTTCCCGCCAGCGCGGGTACGACGAAGCGCAGCGACTTGGTGGGATAAGTCTGGTCAGGCGCGGCGGCGGAAGCGGACAGTGCCGGGATTGCGCAGGCGGCTAAGAGCAGCAGGGAACGATGGTATTTCAAGTGCATGGCACGACTCCTGATGAACGATTCGGAATGAATTGCAGGAAACGCAAATCGACAAGGTCCTGCGCGAGCAGCGGTTGCTTGAGAGCACCGAGCCGCAGTTGCAGGTCGATCGCCTGCTGCAGTCCGCGCAGATCGATCTCGCCGTCGTAATGCAGGCCGCCGATCTCGCGCTCGATGGACTTCGCCATGGTCTCGCGCGTGATGCCGAAGTAATCGGCGCCGAACGCGATCCACTCGTCGGGGTGGGCCGCCGCATAGCGGTAGCTCTGCCGGCAGCCGCGCAGCACCGCGCGGATCAGTTCGGGCTCGCCGGCAATCGTGCCGGGTCCGGCGACGACCACGCTCCACTGCATGTCGGGACAAAACGCCGGGTCCGTCAGTCCCAGCATGACGCGATACGCGCCGCTGCCCTCGCCGATCGAAACGTTCGGCTCCGAAAGCACCGCACCGGCAAGCTCGCCGGAACGAAACAGATCGACCACGCGCGGGTAGCGCTCGCCCAGCCCGACGAGCTTGACGTCAGCGTCGGGATCGAGTCCGTGGCGCTGCAGCACTTCACGCACGAACCAGTAGCTGCAACTGCCGATCGAAAGCGCCGCAACCATCTTGCCGCGCAGATCGCTCCAGTCGCCGATCGCAGGGGCCGCGACGAAGTATTGCACCGCGCGGCGGCGCACGCTGCTGGCAACGATTTTGAAGCGCGCGCCGCGCCCGATGGCGGTGGTCGCCGGCGGCGTCCCCAGCTCGCCGATTTTCAGCGTGCCCGCGTCGTAAGCACGCGCGATTTCCGGTCCGCCGAAGACGATCTTCAGGGCAAGATCGATTCCCTCCGCGCGGAACAAGCCGCGCGCGATGCCCAGCCGCAGTTGCAGCGCCTCTTTGTCGGTCGGAACACCGTATTCGAGCGCGATGCTCATTCGACCGCCATGTCGGCTGCCTGTTTGACTTCGCCGTCCTTGTACTCGCCCCACGCGGCCGTGAGTTGCGCCATCGACAGCGGATCGAGATCGAAACGCGGTGCGCAATCCGGGTCCCAGTGCCCGCAGTCATCGACGCCTCGCACCAGTGTTGCCTGCCTGCGGCCGATGGTCGATCGCACGTGGGTCGGGATGTAGAAGAATGCGAAACCAATGCGGCGATCGGCGCCGCGATTCGGCCCGGAGGCATGCGCCATGCGCTCGTGGTGCAGCGAAAACTCTCCCGCCGCCAGTTCCAGGCACACGGCCTGAGCCTCATCCATGCCTTCGATGCTCTGGCCTTTGGCGAGCATGTTGTCCTGGGCGAACGTCTCGACGTGATGCAGGTCGGGCCCGAGATGCGTGCGCGGCATCACCTTCAGACAACCCTTTTCCACCGTGCTTTCGGTGAAGCCCACCCACGCCGTGACTTCCTCGTGCGGGTCGAGCCCGAAGTAGGCCGAATCCTGATGCCACGACACATAGTGCGGATCGCGGCCATCCTTGGCGAATATCGACGCCCCGAACAGCAGGATATTCGGCCCGATCACGTCTTCCACGGCGTCGAGGATGCGCGGGTTGCGCCCCAATTCCATCAGCCAGGGAAAAGCGAGATTGCCCTTGATCTTGAGCGTGCGGTTGGCATCATGGCCCGCCTGCGCTTCGTAGGCTTCGATGCGCGCGCGGTATTCGGCCGCCTGCCCGGGGCTCACGGCCCGCAGCGGAAAAACATAACCTTCGCGGCGAAACTGCACGAGTTGCGCAGCAGTAAGTAATTTCGGCATTCGTGTCTCCTCCGACAGGAATGAGCTTCAGTGCGCTTCCGCGACATCCGGAAACGCGCCGACTATTCTATTCTAATGTCGTTCAGCTGCAGCACCGGCACTGCATTGCGAAGGCCACGCGCTCCTCCTCGGTCAACTTTTCGTGTTCGGGATAGTGCTCGTGATGAGGCGCAGGCGCAATCGGTACCAGCGATTCGGCGATCAGCTGGTCGTGCGGCAGCCCCTGCTCGCGCATGGCGGTGCGGCGCTGGTGCGTCGCGGGCGCGTCGATTGCAAGCGTATCGCCCAGAAACACCGCGCCGTAACTCTCCTCGGCTGCGGCCTTCGTGACGTAGCCGCAGCGCACATCGCGCGCCAGCGCGGCGAGATCGCGCTCCAGCGGCGAGCCGTAGCCGCCGCCGCCCCCGGACCGCAGGATGTAGGCGTCCCCCGCCTGCAGCACCTGGTTAAGCGCCTTGCCATTGGGGAAATGCAACTCCTCGCTCTTGCCGAAGCGGTGCAGCGCGACGCCATTGCCGAAGCCCGACATCCCGCCGTTGAGGCCCCACGGCTTGCACTTGACGCGGTCCATTTGCGAGCTGAAGCGAATGGGGTGGCGCGCCTGCACGACCTGTTCGGTGCCGAGCCCGCCGCGAAAGCGGCCCGCGCCGCCGGAATCCGGCCGCAGGCAGTAGCGCTCCACCAGCAGCGGGAATTTCGCCTCCACCTGCTCCGACGGGCCGTTGTGCGTGTCGCCGTCATTCAACGCAATGGTCGCGCTTTGCCCATCGCTGTCGTGCTTGGCGCCCCAGCCGCCGCCGATCAGGCCGCCCAGATAGATGTAAAAACTATTGTCCTTCGGGCGGCGGCCGTTGATGCGGCCCACCACCAGGTCGGCATGGTGGCCGGCGATCACCTGGTTCGGCAGCGCCGGCGCGAGCGCCTTGAAGATCGTATCGACGATGGTCATCGGATAGCACATCCACATGCGCATCGCCGCGGGTTTCACCGCGCTCACCACGCGGCCCGGCGGCAGCACGATGTCGAGCGCGCGGAACGCGCCGTCGTTGATCGGCAACTCGAGCGCGGAAGTCAGGCACTTGAACGCCACCTGGCAGCACGAGCGCCCGGCGGTGACGCCGGAATTGTAGAAGCCCTGCACCTGCAGCGAGACATCCGTCAGATCGACGGTCATGCGGTCGCCCTTGATCGTGACGCGCACATGGATAGGCACGCGCTGCCCGACGTTGATGCCATCGTCATCCATGAACGATTCGGCTTCGTAGACTCCGTCCGGCATTTCGCGCACACGCGCGCGCGCCAGCGCTTCGCTCTGGTCCATGATCGCCGCGATGCCGCCGAGCACCGCATCACGCCCATATTTGCGGATCAGATCGAGAAAGCGGCGTTCGCCGGTTTTCACCGCGGCGATCTGGGCGCGGAAATCCCCCATCGCGCGCTCCGGCAGGCGCACGTTGTTCCTGATGATCGCGATCAGCTCCCCGTTCGCTATGCCTTTGCGATAGATCTTCACGATCGGCATTTGCAGGCCTTCGGAAAAGATGTCCGTCGTGCCTTCCATCAGCGTGCCGCCGACATCCGGCCAATGCGCCATGCAGCACGAAAATCCCACCAGCACATCGTCATGGAAGATCGGCACCGAGAACGTCATATGGTTCAGGTGCGAGCCGGTGATGTAGGCGTCGTTGGTGAGCAGGATGTCGCCCGGCTCCAGATTGTCCGCGCCGAAATGCGCGAGCTTGGCTTTCACCGTGTCGCTCATGCCGCGGATGAACATCGGCAGGCCGAGCCCGATCGACACCGTATTGCCCTGCGCGTCGAAGATGCCGACGGTGAAGTCGAGCGCCTCGTAGATGATCATGTTGTAGGCCGTGCGCATCAAGTTGATTTTCATCTCCTCGGTGACGGCGACCAGCCCGTTGCGCACGATTTCGGTCACGACGGGGTTGATGCGGGCGGCGGATTTCGCCGGCGGTTCGGCCACGCTATCCATCGTCAGCTCCTCTTGATTTCGATGATCAGGTCGCCGAAGGCGTCGATCTCGACGTTATCCCCGGGATGCATCACCGTGGTTGAAGCGTGTTCCTCGATCAGAGCCGGACCGGCGATCCGGTTGCCAGCCTCGAGCGCGCTACGGTCGTAGGTGGGCGTGTCGACGAAGCCCGCGCCCGCGTAGTAGACCGGACGCGTGCCGCGGAATGCCTCGGGCGGCGGCTGCGGCCCGCCTTGCGCGATGTGCTCGAAGGGCGGCTTGCGCATCTCGCCGACTATCGCGCTGCGCAGGCTGACGATCTCGGCCTTCTCCTGCGCGACCGAAAAGCCATAGCGCGTCTGATGCACCGCGTCGAAGCGGCTCTTGATGCCGTCGCGGTCCTGCGTCTGGAAAAGCTCCAGCGGCAAATCGACGGTGACCGCATGCTCCTGTCCTACATAACGCATATCGGCGGCGCGCCTCACCGAGGTGCCGGTCAGCGCGGCCTGGCCCCGCGTAACGGTGGCGCGGCCGTGAGTTTCCATCTCCGCGAATAGTTCTTCCATCACCGCAAACGATGCATCGGCGAGCGGCGTGAACCACGTGGCTACGAAATCCCGGCGCAAGTCGGCGACCAGCATGCCGTAGGCGGAGAAGTGCCCCGGCGCGCGCGGGATCACCACGGTGCCGATCTGCAGTTCGCGCGCGACCATCGCCGCGTGCAGCGGCCCCGCGCCGCCGTAGGCGACGAGCGCGAAGTCCGCGGCGTCGAGGCCGCGCTCGGTGGTCACCCAGCGCACCACATGCGCCATCTTGGTGGTGGCGATGCGCAGGATACCTTCGGCCGCCTCGACAGGATCGAGGCCGAGCGGTGTTGCAATCCGTTCAGTCAGCGCCTGCCTCGCGGCCTCGATATCGAGCCGCATTTCGCCGCCGAGAAAACGATCCACACCCAGCCGCCCGAGCACGAGATTGGCGTCGGTGATCGTTGGCTCCTTGCCGCCCAGCCCGTAGCAGACAGGACCGGGCTGCGCGCCGGCGCTCTCCGGCCCGACTCGCAAAGCATTGCCGAGTTCGACGCGCGCGATGCTTCCGCCGCCGGTCCCGACTTCCTGGATGTCGATCATCGGCATCTGGATCGGCAGGCCGGTGGCATAGCCGCCGATCAGCGAGCTGCCCGTCATCAGGACATCGCCGTTGTAGATGACCCCGGCCTTGGCGGTGGTGCCGCCCATGTCGAAGGCGATGGCATTCTTCATGCCGATGCTGTCGCACAGCGCTTTGGTGCCGATGACGCCTGCCGCCGGTCCCGATTCGAGCATGCGGATGCACGAGCGCCGCGCGTCGGCGACATCGAACAGTCCGCCGGTCGATTGCACAATCAGGAACGTGCCGGCGAAGCCCGCGGCGTCGAGGTGCGTCTCCATTTCGGTGAGGTACTGGCGCACGCGCGGCCCCACATAGGCGTTGGCGGCGGCGGTCGAGGTGCGCTCGAACTCCCGGTATTCCTGGCTGAGTTCGTGCGACGCGCTGACGAAGAGTTGCGGGAACTCCTGCTCGATGATTCTCTTCACGCGCTGCTCGTGCGCCGGATTCCGGTACGAATGCAGAAACAGGATCGCAATCGACTCCACCCCTTGCACAACTGCGGCGGTGACCACGGCGCGCACCTGGGCTTCGTCGAGCCTGATCAGCACGGCGCCCTGCGCGTCGATGCGCTCGCTGATTTCGAAGCGCAGGTCGCGCTCGATCAGCGGCACATGCCGCTTGAAGAACAGGTTGTAGGATTCCGGACGGTTGACGCGGCCGATCTCGTAGATGTCGCGGAAGCCCTGCGTCGTCAGCAGCGCGCAGCGCGCGCCGCTGCGTTCCAGAATCGTGTTGATCGCAACCGTAGTGCCGTGGAGGAAGAGCCGCGCCGCATTGAACCGTGCGCTGGTCCTGGCGACGCCGTTCTCGATGCCGGACACGAGGCGCGACGGCGTGGTCAGCGCCTTGCCGAGCTCAAGTTCGCCGGTCGTCTCGTTGAAAGCCGCCACGTCCGTGAACGTGCCGCCCACGTCGGCTGCGAGGCGGATGGCCGCTGAATCTACCATCGCCCGCGGCTACGCCTTG
>Ga0082335_1002325_pt1 | contig 36051 bp, 29 predicted proteins | sample Subgrocontami58m_FD_72375 | JGI IMG/M metagenome (GOLD analysis project Ga0082335, IMG submission 72375) | Subsurface groundwater microbial communities from S. Glens Falls, New York, USA - GMW37 contaminated, 5.8 m (SPADES assembly) (version 2) ... | reverse complement strand
TATCCAGCGCCACAAGTCAAGCGTCTTACTGTCTACATCCTACACTTCGAAACGGCACGATTCGGGTGCAATCTGAACGTGGCGAAGGCCGGATCAGCCTGGGTCAGGGCTGGAAGTTCGGGCTAGGGCATGTCGGTTGGGCTTGTCGAATTACTGCGTGCAGGCTCCCACGCCGATGAGCTCTCCGCCGCGAGGTCACACGCGTGGCGGCGTCTTGACGGCGGAACTGGGCCTCCATAGCGTTGACCCGTGATCGACCACCCGCATCCAGTGCTCGAAGAGGCCGACCTGCGGTTGCGCCCATCCACCGAAGATGACCTCGACCAACTGGCGCGGTGGTTCACGGATCCGGGAGTCTTTCGCTGGTGGGGTGGGCGTCCACTCTCGCGTGAAGAGGTTGCGGCCAAGTACACCGGCCGACGCTGTCCGCGGGTCGAGTCGTTCGTCATTGAGTTCGCAGGTCAGCAGATCGGCTACATCCAGTACCACCTCGAGGGACCTGGGCAGGCCGGCCTCGACATGATGCTGCTGCCCGAGTTTCGAGGCCGAAGCCTCGGCCCGAAGGCGGCACGCATGCTGCTGGCGCATCTTGCTTCCGCGCGGGGCTGGACAGACATCACCGTGGATCCTGCACTCGAAAATGGTCGAGCGATCCGCGGGTGGGAGAAGGCTGGTTTCGTCATCGACAGCGAATGGCCCGACCATCCTGACGGACCCGCACTCCTCATGCGCCTGAGGCCACTCGCTCGTTCCTCATCTTGAGAGCTCCCATCCGATGCGGCGTTTATCGGAGGTCGTTGCTTCGCCGGTATCGGGTGACATCCCACACGCCAAGCGACCGAAACGCCACTTCTCGCCATACGCGAGCCGTGAGCCCGGCGGGCTCACCTTGACGACTCGCGGCAGCGCAGACTGCGTTCCGTGAACGCCAAGCCGAACCGCGTGATTTGGCGGGTCCCATGGCTCGTCGCGATGGTCGGGCTCGCCGTGCCGATGATCGGCAGTGGCTTCATCGGCTGGCCGTTCGTCGTCGGCTGGCTCGTCCTCTTGCTCCTGTTCTGGTGGATCCAGCCGCTCGCTGCCTCGGATCGGACCACCCGGATCGGCAGCGGCATCGCAGCCGTCTTCGGGCTCGTCCTGCTCGGCACGCTGGGCGGCTTCTATCTCGTGCCGGCGGTCTTGGCGTGGTTGATCCTGGTCCTGGTGTGTCGCCGCCCAGAACCCAACTCGGCGGCGTGAGTCGGTGACCACACGTTCGGGACGTGTTACCTGAGCCTCCTGGCCTCGGGTTACTTTGCCGGACGCCAAGCGAGGACGGGCAGCCGGGCCGGTGTGAAATGATCCTTGAGGTTCTGTCTCACGGAAGGAGGTGGGGATGGCCGTAGCAACCAGCGTCGAGGACTATCTGGCCACCCTTCCCGAGGGATCGCGCGCCGCTCTGGAACAGCTCCGGAAGTCGATCATGGCCGCTGCGCCCGAGGCGACCGAAGGGATCAGCTACGGGATGCCGGCGTTCAAGGACCATGGTCGAATGCTCGTGTACTACGCCGCGTTCAAGCACCACTACAGCCTCTTTCCAGCGAGCAAGGAAGTCATCGAGGCGCTCCGGGAGGAATTGAGGCCCTACGAGGTCGGGAAGGGGACGATCCGGTTTCGCATGGACCAGCCCGTCCCCACCGCACTGGTGCAGAAGATCGTCAAGGCGCGCATCGCGGAAAACGCGACGCGCGGCCGTCGCTGAGGTCACGGCGATCGGGCACGCCTACGCTCTTCCCAGGCCGGTTCGGCTCGTGGACTCGGAACCATCTCGGCACCGGTGATCGGAGGACGAATCGTGCACGTGCGTCGGATCAGCTTCCTCGGAGTGCGGACCAGGAACTTCGACGAGATGACGGCCTTCGTCCGGGACGTCCTCGGCCTGCCCTTGTCGCACCTCGATGGGGATTGGGCCATCTTTCCGCTCGAGTCCGGCAAGCGCGACTACTTCGAGATCTACGGCCCCGGGCACACGGACGAGCGGTCGATGACGGCTGCTTCCGACGGCCCGATCGCGGCGTTCGCGGTCGACGACCTCCTCGAGGCACGGGCCGAGCTCGAGGCTGCGGGCACCGAGATGATCAGCGACGTCATCTGGGCGTCCGATGCCTTCGTTAGTCCCTCGCTCGAGGGATTCGGCTGGTTCTTCTTCCGCGCCCCAGACGGGAACGTCTACGTCCTCCAGCAGGAGGGACCGCCGCACTAGGCCGGTCGCTTCCAGGGATGATGCGGCGCCGGCGCGCCCGGCCGCGAGCTCCGTAGACTTGTGGGGTGACCGATCCCGCCGACCAGCTCCCCGTTGACTCCGCGCTCGTCGCCAGCGCTACCGCGTTCACGCCCGAGGCTGCCGCGTCCCGGCATGCCGAGCTGTCCGAGATCCTGCACCGCGCGAACCGCCTGTACTACGAGCAGGACGCGCCCGAACTGGCCGATGCCGAGTACGACGCGCTCCTGCGCGAGCTCGTCGCCCTCGAAACGGCCTTCCCGGCGCTGATCAGTCCGGAGTCCCCGAGCCAGCGCGTGGGCTCGGCGCCCGGCGGCACCTTCTCGGAGGTCCGCCACTCGCGCCCGATGCTGTCGCTCGGAAACGCGTTCTCCCACGACGAGCTGCGAGCGTTCGATGCCCGGGTCCGGAAGGGGCTCGGCCTGCCGGCGGCCCCGGAGCCGGCGCCTGATCTCCGCTACGTCGCCGAGCTGAAGATCGACGGCCTCGCCGTCTCGCTCCGCTACGAACGCGGCCGGTTTGTCCGCGGCGCAACCCGCGGCGACGGCACGACCGGCGAGGACGTCACGGCCAACCTCCGAACGATCTCGGCCATCCCGGCCCGGCTTCGCGAACCGGTGACGGCCGACGTCCGCGGCGAGGTCTTCATGCCGAAGGCGGAGTTCACGCGGATCAACGAGGAGCGCGAGGCGGCCGGGCTGCCGCTGTACGCCAACCCACGGAACAGCGGTGCGGGCTCGCTCCGCCAGATCGATTCAGCCGTGACGGCGAGCCGCAAGCTCTCCGCCTGGTTCTACCAGCTGATTACAGAGGGTGGAGAAGCACCGGAAGCCCAGTCCGGGGCCCTGGACCGCCTCGTCGCCCTGGGCCTGCCGGTCAACCCGGACCACGAGGCTGGCCTCGACATGGAGGGCATCATCGCGTTCGCCGAGCGCTGGCGCGAGGCGCGCCACCACCTGCCGTACGAAACGGACGGTGTCGTGGTCAAGGTCGACCGATTCGACCAGCAGGATCAGCTCGGGATGGTCTCCCGAGCGCCGCGCTGGGCGATCGCCTACAAGTTCCCACCGGAGCAGGTCGAGACCGTCGTCGAAGACATCGTTCCGTACGTCGGCCGGACGGGAACACTCACACCGGTGGCGCACCTTCGGCCGGTCAAGGTCGCGGGCTCCACGGTGGCCCGGGCAACGCTCCACAACCTCGACGAAGTGCGCCGGAAGGACATCCGGATCGGCGACTGGGTCGTGCTCCAGAAGGCCGGCGACGTCATCCCCGAGGTCGTCCGGCCCATCCCGGAGCGACGCACGGGGAACGAGCGAGAGTTCGAGATGCCCGCGACGTGCCCGGTCTGTGGCACGGCCATCGTCCAGGACGAGGGGGCCGTGCGCCATTACTGCCCGAACCTGGCCTGCCCGGCCCGCGTGGCGCAGGAGTTTGCCCACTTCGCCGGCCGCGGCGGGATGGATATCGAAGGCGCCGGCTGGCACGTGCTGGAGCAGTTGCTGCAGCGCGGCCTCGTCAAGACCCGAGGCGACTTCTACCGTCTCACCGTCGGGGACCTGGAGTCGCTCGAGCGGTTCGCGCGCAAGAGCGCGGAGAACCTTGCGACCTCGATCGAGCGGGCCCGGCGGCGGCCGCTCGGGCGGATCCTCAACAGCCTCGGGATTCCGCAGGTCGGCGAGACGACCGCGATCGACCTCGCCGTGTGGCTGGCTGGCGAGGTGCCGGACGGGGAGGACTGGCTGCGCAGGGCCGCCGGGCACCTGGAACGCCTTGCGGCCGAGGAACCGGCTCGGTTCGAGGAGGTCGAGGGCATCGGCCCAACCGTCTCCGCGGCGCTCGCCGCGTGGTTCGGAGTGGGCGGTCCGGGTCGCGGCGTTCTCGATGACCTCGCCGAGGCCGGCGTTGAGGTGGAGCTTCCGGCACCGCGCGTTGCGGCTGCGGAGGGCCCGCTCGCCGGCCAGACGGTCGTTGTGACCGGGGCGATCGAGGGCTTCAGCCGCGAGGAGGCGGAGGCGGCAATCCGGCTGGCCGGCGGGAAACCGGCCGGATCAGTGTCGAAGAAGACGGACCTTGTCGTCGCCGGGCCGGGCGCAGGGTCGAAGCTCAAGAAGGCCCAGGAGCTTGAGATACCGATTCTCGACGGCGACGGATTCCGTCGTCTCCTGGCCGGCGATCCACCTGTGGGTGCCGGCTAGCGGCGGTCAGGCGGTTCGAGCGCGGCGCGGGTGGTGGTAGCGCTCGAGAAGGTCGCTCACCGCGTCGCGCGCGGCCTGCCATGCCGGTTGATCGCCGAGGATCACCGCATCCCGACCGAACCGGGCGAGCTGGGTCATCGCCGTCACGATCAGGTCGTGCTCGTACTGGCGGCGCCGGCCGCCGTCGAGCGAGCCCGTGACCAGGTAGCGCCGCACGAGGTCGAACGGGGCCGTCCACCGGCCGATCCGGACCCGCGACCCCTCGCGGAGGCTCTCGAGGTAGTCGTCGTCGCCGACAGGGTGCTGGTCGTGTTCCGTGAAGTGGTGCGGGAGATCCAGGCGAAGGCCGGGCAGTGACGCGCTCGGAAACCGACCATCGTCGTCGGCCAGTCGGTAGCACACCGGGCACGCGGGAAGCTCCACATGGGCCGGGGGCGCGGCCCCGAACGGCAGGCCGCAACGGGCGCAGAAGGTGCTCGTGGCGGATCGGGCGGGCGTTCCGCAGGAGAGACAGGCCGTGAGGATCGTCAACGGGGCCCTCGGGTCGGATCAGGACGAGTTGGAAACTGGAGGATGGGCCACGACGCCTCGCTGCACCATCCCCCGAGCGGCAGCACGGCGTGGGACTTTGGTCGCGCCTATCCCATCGCGTGGTTGAACTGGCCCCAGATCCAGTCCGGATGCCAGGTAAGCGGCTCGCCGCGGATCAGGCGCGGTGCCGACCAGACCGGTACCAGGCCGGCCGCTCCGAGAACCGCCAGGCCCGTGGCGTTCTCGGTCACGACACCGACGCGGACCCGGCCGTCTGGCCCACTCAAGCGCCGCCGAGCTTCCAGGATTCGCATCGCCTCCACCGGATCCGGCGCGATCGTCGCGCCGCCGCCCCATGGGGCCCGTGTGACGAACCCACGGACCTCGCCGTCCAGTGCCAGCACCTTCGTCGACTCGGGCGACACGAACCGGCGGATCGCGTGGCGGCGATCCTCGCCGGTCGCCCCTCGGTCCAGCTCGAGGATGGCATCGAGGTCGCCCTCAGTGAAGGGCCGGACCGCGGGGTCGACCGGCGTGCCGGGCCCCGATCCGGGCGCCTCGAGGATCTGGTAGCGCGTCTGGACCTCGAAGCCCATCCGCTCGTAGAGCGGCAGACCCTTGTCCGTGGCCACGAGCACCAGGGTTCGGCAACCGGCTGCGTCAAGCCCATCGATCACGGCGTTTGTCAGGGCGCGGCCGAGCCCGGCTCCCCGATGAGCGGGCTCTACCCAGATCGTGCCGATCCAGCCGACCGTGCCGTTCACGGTCCCGACACCCGTTCCAACGATCCGGCCGTCGGTTTCGGCGACGACCGGCCGGCACTCGGGCTGCGACGTCGCGAAGTCGAACCAGGCGCGCCGATCGCCCCAGTCCGCACGGAGGATCGCCTCGGTCGCGAAGTTGACATCACCCGGCAGCATCGGACGGATCGTCGGGGCGGTCACCCGGTCATCGTAGCGGGGGGGGCGGAGCCGCTCGGCTATCATCCGCGGGTGGCTGGACTCTCCCGCTCCGATGTCGAGCACGTTGCCTACCTTGCCCGTCTCGGCATGTCACCGGCGGAGCTCGACCGTCTCCAGGGCCAGCTGAACCAGATCCTCGACCAATACGCGAAGCTGGCCGAGCTGGACACGGACGCCATCCACCCGACGGCCCAGACCATCGAGCTGGAGAACATCCTGCGCGACGATGTCGTGACGCCGTCGCTCCCACAGGCGGCGGTCCTCCTCAACGCCCCAGTGCGCGAAGGGGCGTTCATCGTGGTGCCGCCGATCCTCGGCGGCGACGGCGGCTGATCGCCAGACGTTGCGAACGCAGATGCCGACCGATCTGACCCGCCTCCGCGCTCACGAGATGGCCGCCGCGCTCCGCGCCGGCGAAACCTCGTCGCGCGCCCTGACGGAGGCCCATCTGGCGGTCGCCGAGCGCCAGAACCACGCCCTGAACGCGTGGCTCGTCATTGATCGCGAGGGCGCCCTCGCCCAGGCCGACGCCGCGGATGCCGTGTTGGAGCGCGCCCGCCGAGAGGGTTCCGCCGCGCTCACCGCCATCCACCCCCTGCATGGCATCCCCGTCGGGCTGAAGGACCTCATCAGCGTCGAGGGCGGGCAGTGCACCGCCGGCTCCCGGATCCTCGAGGGCTACCGCTCCCCCTACGACGCCCACATCGTGGAGCGGCTCCGGGCGGTCGGCGCGGTCTTCCTCGGCAAGACGAACATGGACGAGTTCGCGATGGGCTCGTCGAACGAGTACTCGGCGTTCGGCCCGGTCAGCAATCCATGGGACCTTGACACGGTGCCCGGCGGCAGCAGTGGCGGGTCCGCAGTGGCTGTTGCGGCCCACCATGTCCCGCTGTCGCTCGGGACGGATACGGGCGGATCCATCCGACAGCCCGCGGCGCTGTGCGGGATCGTCGGGATGAAGCCGACCTACGGGCGGGTGAGCCGCTACGGGATCGTCGCGTTCGCGTCGTCCCTGGACCAGATCGGTCCGTTTGCACGGGATGTGCGCGACGCCGCCACGCTCCTGCATGCGATCTCGGGCCGTGACGCGCGTGATTCCACTTCCGCGCCGGTGCCCGTGCCGGACGAGCTGCTCAGCCTCCCCGCCTCGGACGACGAGGCGGTCGCCTGGCTGCGCGACAAACGGCTGGGGCTTCCGCGCGAGTACTTCGTGGCGGGCATGGACCCGGACGTCGAACGGCGAATTCGCGAGAGCGTGGCGTTCCTCGAGGACGCCGGCGCGACCGTCGAGGAGGTCAGCCTGCCCCATACGGACTACGGCCTCGCGACGTACTACATCGTGGCTCCGGCGGAGGCGTCGGCGAATCTCGCCCGATACGACGGCGTTCGCTATGGCCGCTCGAAGCGCCTCGAGGGCGCCGACTTCATCGCTGACTACCTCGCCACCCGCGGCGAGGGCTTCGGAGCCGAGGTCAAGCGCCGGATCATGCTCGGGACCTACGCGCTCTCGGCGGGCTACTACGACGCGTTCTACGTCAAGGCCCAGAAGGTCCGCACGCTGATCAAGCGCGACTTCGACCAGGTGTTCGCGTCGGGGATCGATGCGCTCGTGGCGCCGACGTCGCCATCGGTCGCCTTCCGGTTCGGGGCGAAGACGTCGGACCCCGTCTCGATGTACCTGTCCGATGCCTGCACGCTGCCGGTGAACATGGCCGGTCTGCCCGGCGTGTCGATCCCGTGCGGGCTGTCGGAGGGCCTGCCGGTGGGGCTGCAGCTCATCGGGCCGGCCTGGAGCGAGCTCATGCTGTTCCGCGCCGCGCGTGCCTTTGAGGGCCTGACGGCGGATGCGCCCTGGCGCGACCTCGAGCCGACCGCGCTGGCCGACACCGACGATGCGGCCGGCCCGACGCCGGTCGATCGTGCCGCGGCGCTCGCGGCCGTGGCCCGATGACGTCCACGGCCGTGGCCCGATGATCCCCGAGGGCCGCCCGCCCATCGCCGAGCGCGCGCTCGCGGAGCGCGTTCGTGCCGTCCCACCTTCCGGGATCCGGAAGTTCTTCGACATCCTGGCCACGATGACCGACGTGATCAGTCTCGGGGTGGGGGAGCCGGACTTCGACACCCCGCGCCACATCGTGGAGGCCGGCGTCGAGTCGCTCCGCGAGGGCCGGACCCACTACACGTCCAACTACGGAACGGTGGAGCTGCGGAGGGCACTGAGCGCCCACCTCGAGCGCCGCTACGGTGTCCGGTACGACCCGGCGAAGGAACTCCTGATCACCGTCGGAGCGTCCGAGGCGGTGGACCTCGCCCTCCGGGCCACGTGCGACCCGGGCGACGAGGTGATCCTCCACGAGCCGTCCTATGTGGCGTATATCCCGGCGATCGTCTTTGCAGGCGGCACCCCGGTCAGCGTACCCACCCGCTTCGAGGACGACTTCGCCCTCGACCCGGCCGCCGTCGAAGCCGCCATCACGCCGCGGACCAAGGCGCTCTTCCTCGGCTATCCGTGCAACCCGACCGGTGCCGTCCTGACGCCCGAGATCCAGGACGCGCTCGCCGAGATCGTGGTGCGCCACGATCTTCTCGTCTACAGCGACGAGATCTACGACCGCCTGGCCTACGGCTCGTACACGCATCGTGCGTTCTCGTCCCTCCCGGGGATGCGCGAGCGGACGATCCTGATGGGCGGGTTCTCGAAGGCCTACGCCATGACCGGCTGGCGGGTCGGCTGGCTGGCGGCCCCGGCGGGGATCCTCGAGGGGATCGTGAAGGTCCACCAGTACGGGATCATGTCCGCGCCGACGGTCGCCCAGGACGCGGCGCTTGTTGCCCTCGTCGAGGGCGAGTCGGATGTCGAGCGGATGCGCGCCGAGTACGACCGCCGACGCCGGCTCGTCGTCGATGGCTTCAATGCGATGGGTCTCGAGACGTTCGAGCCGCGGGGCGCCTTCTACGCGTTTCCGAGGATTACGTCCACCGGCCTGGACTCCGAAACCTTCGCGCAGCGGTTGCTCGAGGAGGAACACGTGGCCGTGGTCCCCGGTGGGGCATTCGGGCCATCGGGCGAGGGCCACGTTCGCGCCTGCTACGCGACGAGCTACGAACAACTGGAAGAGGCACTCCGGCGAATCGGGCGATTCGTCGAGCGCTACCGGACCGGGACCGCCTGACCTCCGTGTTCCACCCGTCCGTCCCGACGGCCCCCACAGCACCGGCGCCTTCCGGTGGATTGCCCGTGCCCGACGATCGGCCCGGGACGGCGGGCGCCGTCTCGATCTTCCTGATCACGGACATTGAGGGCAGCACTCGCCTCTGGGAGCAACAGGGTGCGGCGATGGGCGAGGCCCTTGCGCTCCACGACCACCTGATGCGGGCATGACCGAGGTAGGCGTTTCATCGCCAAGCACCCCGTCGGGTCTGGGCGAGACGCGGCTGTCCACGTTCCTGCTCACCGACATCGAAGGCAGCACCCGCCTCTGGGAAACGCACGGCGAGGTGATGGGCGCCGCGCTCGCGGTCCATGACCGGATCCTCCGCCACGCGATCGAGTCACGCGGCGGTACCGTCGTCAAGACGACCGGCGACGGCATGCTGGCGGTTCCGGACCTGCCGCGAGACTTTCCGCCGCTGCGGTCCCTGAGCACGCGCCGGTCGAACCTGCCGGTGCCCCTGACGTCGTTCGTCGGGCGCGAGCGCGAGCTCGCTGAGGTCGACCGGCTCATCGCCCGCGGGAGGCTCGTGACCCTGATCGGGACGGGCGGAACGGGCAAAACCCGGCTCATGATTGAAGTGGCCGGCCGGGTCGCCGGACGATTTCCGGATGGCGCGTGGCTGGCTGAGCTGGCGCCGCTCGGCGACCCGGGCCAGATCGCACCCGAGATCGCGCGCGCCCTCGGAGTCCAGGAGGTTCCCGGGCGACCCTCGCTCGATATCGTGTCCGACTTCCTCGCGTCGAAGGAACTGCTCCTCGTCCTCGACAATGCGGAGCACCTGATCGACGGTGTCGCCGCAGTCGCCGAACGGCTCCTGGCGGTCGCCCCAGGCGTCCGGATCCTGGCCACGAGCCGCGAGGCCCTCGCGGTCCCGGGCGAGGCCGTTGTCCAGATTCCGTCGCTGTCGTGCCCCGGGGGCCAGCATCGAACGCGCTTCGTGGTCGCGACTGCTGCGGTCGATTTCGACGAGGCTGTGGGCACCGAAGCCGTGCGCCTCTTTGCGGAACGAGCCGGGGCCGTGGAGCCATCCTTCGAGCTGACCGTCGCGAATGTCGAGGCGGTCTCCGAGATCTGTCGCCGCCTCGACGGGATCCCGCTCGCGATCGAGCTCGCCGCCGGCCGGGTATCCGCCATGTCGCCACAGGAGATCGCCGTCGGGCTAGGCCGAACTTCCAGCCCTGACCCAGGCTGATCCGGCCTTCGCCACGTTCAGATTGCACCCGAATCGTGCCGTTTCGAAGTGTAGGATGTAGACAGTAAGACGCTTGACTTGTGGCGCTGGATATGCATACTGGTCGCATGACGAGGGCGAGGACCGGCGCGATGCACGTAGTCAGGGTGGTAAGCCGCCAGAAGGGCCGCGAGTACGTCAGCTACCTGCTGCGCAACTCGTATCGGGAGGGCGGCAAGGTCCGCAAGCAGACGCTGGCGAACCTGTCCCATCTGCCCGAGCCCCTGATCGAGCTGATCCGCGGCTGGCTCAGCGGCGAGCGCTACCTGGCCGCCGGCGCGGCCATCTCGATCGTGCGCAGCCTGCCCCACGGCCACGTCGCCGCGGTCTTGGGCACCCTCCGCTCACTCGGCCTGGAGGCGTTCCTCGACCGGCGGCCGTCGCGGAGTCGGGACCTCGCGGTGGCGCTGGTGGTGGCCCGCCTCCTCGCCCCGTGCTCCAAGCTCGCCACCGCGCGCACCCTCGGACAGAGCACCCTGGGGCAGGTCCTCGACGTCGCCGAGGCGACCGAGGACGAGCTGTACGGGGCGCTCGACTGGCTGCTCGCCCGCCAGGTGCGCATTGAGCGGGCGCTCGCCGCTCGCCATCTCGGCGCGGGCTCGCTCGTCCTGTACGACGTCAGCTCCACGTACGTCGAAGGGACCCACTGCCCGCTCGCCGCCTTCGGCCATTCGCGCGACCATCGCCCGGACCGGCGCCAGATCGTGTTCGGCCTGGTGACCGACGAGCGGGGCTGCCCGGTCGCGGTCGAGGCCTTTGCCGGCAACACCGCCGACCCGGCCACCCTCGAGACCCAGGTCGCCAAGCTCCGCGACCGGTTCGGCCTGTCCGAGATCGTCCTGGTCGGCGACCGGGGGATGCTGACCTCGGCCCGGATCGAGCGCCTGCGGGAGGCAGGCGGGATCGGCTGGGTAAGCTGCCTGCGGGCCCCCGCCATCCGCGCCCTGGTCGAGGCCGGCGACCTCCAGCTGGGGCTGTTCGACGAGACGAACCTCGCCGAGATCAGCTCGCCCGAGTTCCCGGGCGAGCGGCTGGTCGTCTGTCGCAACCCGGCCCTGGCCACGGAGCGGGCGCGCAAGCGCGAAGCGCTCCTTCAGGCCACCGAGGCCGAGCTGGCGAAGGTCGCCGCCAGGGTCGAGCGGGGGTCGCTCAAGAGCGCGGCCGCGATCGGGGTGCGCGCGGGGCGGGTGGTCGATGCCAAGAAGATGGCCAAGCACATCGAGCTCGATATCGCCGACGGCCACTTCGCCTATCGCCGCCGGGCCGAGGCGATCGCCGCTGAGGCCGCCCTCGATGGGCTGTACGTCGTGCGCACGAGCGTCGGGCCAGAACGGCTCGACTCCGCCGCGGTCGTCGAGACGTACAAGGGCCTGGCCGCGGTCGAGCGCGACTTCCGGGCGCTCAAGGGCGACGACCTGCTGGTCCGTCCGATCTTCCATCATCGCGAAGACCGGGTGCGGGCGCATCTGTTCCTGTGCTTCCTGGCGGCCTACCTGCGCTGGCACCTCGAACGGGCCTGGGCGCCGCTCCTGTATCGCGACGAGACCCCGCCTCCGCGGACGGACCCGGTCGCACCACCCGAGCGCTCCGCCGCGGCGCTCGCCAAGGAGCACGACCATAAGACGCCCGACGGGTTCCCGGTCCACAGCTTCGGGACGCTCCTGGCCGAGCTCGCCACGCTCACCCGCAACCGGGTCGTGCCGGCCGGAGCCGACGAGCGGGCGGCCTTCGAGTTGCTGTCCCAGCCCACCGCGCTCCAGGCCCGGGCGTTCGAGCTGATCGGGGTCGCGCCCGCCAGGGTGTAGTCAGAACGGCGCAGCCCGACCAGCCCGACTCACGTTCAGATCTGCCCGTTGAGCGCTGGAAGTTCGGCCTAGCCATCGCTTGGCGCACCGGGATGTCACCCGACCGGACGTCGCAGGACGAATACTCCTGCCCCAGTGATGGTTGCGACGCCCAGGACGAGCCACAGCGCTGCATGACTGGGCGACGGGGGCTCCTCGGTCGCGGTGTCGGGGGGTATGCCGGCGGTCAGGGCGGCGAGCAGGGCATCGATGCTGTCCGGCCACGAATCGACTGCCGAGGCGCTCGAGACGTGACCGCTCTGCTCCCACCATGCGTATGAGGAGAGGGCACCCAGGTTCTTCGTGTCCGGCAGCGCGATCACGACCCTCGTGCCGACAATGAGCCGGAGCCAGCAATACGGGTAGGCCTCGGCAGGCGCCGTCGCTGGTCCGATGGTGATGGTTGTCCCCGGCCGGATCCCATTCCCGCGAACCACCTGGATAACATGCAGTCTGTATCGGAGACCATCGGCGGGGGCGGCAACTACGTCGGCCAGCACGATCAACCGGGACATGGCGCCGATCTCCCGGACTGTGGGGGCATACCCGGTCGAGCAGGCTTCGGCCGGTCCCGCGGCAACCAGAAGCAGGGGGACGGCGAGCAGGAGCGATCGGAATAGCTGTCGGATCTGGCGACTCATGGGTTCTTTGCTCCGTGAAGCGCCGGTGACCGATGATTGACCAGGGCATGTCCGACGTTGTCCCGGAGTCAATGACTCCCCGCCCACTGGTCACATTCTTGCGTGCTGGTCAAAGTCACGACCCAATCGGGGGCCGAATAGGGCTCGAACGGTCGCGTTCTTGACCACCGTACAATCCGACGGCTCGGAAGCATCAAGACCTTGACTCGCAGACAACATCGGTCGGGGTAGACCCCATAGCCCACCCAGACGCGAACCCGCCGTGCTCGCTTGGCGTGCTCTTACCAGGTGGGCCCTTGCCTGCGCACCAGTTCGGGATTCAGGTCGGCGACCGATGCACAGCCAAGCAGCGGGAGGGCGAGGCTGAGCTCTTCGCGGAGGATGGAGATCGCACGCTCCACGCCGGCCTGGCCGCCGGCGGCGAGGGCCCAGTAGAACGGACGGCCGACGAGCACGCCCGATGCGCCGAGTGACATCGCGACCGCGACGTCGAGCCCGCGCCGGATCCCGCCGTCCACCCAGACCTCGATCCGTCCGTCGACTGCGGCGACGACGTCCTCGAGCGCATGCGCGGTGGCAAGGGACCGGTCAAGCTGCCGCGCGCCGTGGTTCGAGACGACGATCGCATCCGCCCCGTGTTCGACCGCGAGCCGCGCGTCGTCCGGCGCGATGATGCCCTTGAGGACGAGCGGGAGTTTGCTCCAGGACCGGACCTCGGTGAGGTCCGCCCAGGTGAGTCCCAGCGCGCGCTGATCGGCCAGCCCAGCGTAGCGACCTCGATCGGCACCGCCCGCAGCCTCAACGTTGGGCATCGCCGGCAGCTGGAACCCGGACCGGCGATCCCGTTCGCGGTAGCCGAGGACCGGCAGGTCCACCGTCAGCATGATTGCCCGGTAGCTGGATGCCGCAGCGCGTTCGACGAGCGACCGCGTGTACCCGAGGTCGCCGATGAGGTAGAGCTGGAACATCAGGTCCGCGTCCGGCGCGGTCTCCGCGACCGCCTCCGGGGTCATCGAGGCCGAGGTCGAGAGGATGATCGGGATGTCCGCCGCCGCCGCGGCCCGGGCCATCGCGCCTTCCCCATCCGGATGCGCCATCGCCATGGCCGCCATCGGGGCGATCGCGATCGGGAGGGAGCTGGATCGCCCAAGAAACGAGCCGCCGACATCGACGGTCCGAATGTCTGTCAGGACCCGGTAGGCGAACCGGAAGTCGCGCCAGGCGGCGTCATTTTCCGCGAGGGTGATCTCGTCCCAGGAGCCGCCGGCCACGTAATCGAAGTTCGGGGCGGTCATCCGCCCGCGGGCGAGCGCCTCGAATTCATGGAGGCTGACGATCGAGGCCAGCTCATCGGGGCCAAGACGGGGAGCCATCAGCCGACCAGGTCCAAGCCGGCCAGCGATGCGAGAACCGTCTTCCGTCCGACCTGCACGTCGCGAAACGCGACCGTGACCTCCTCGTCCGTGCGGGTCAGCTTCGAGGTGACGACAATCCCGTCGCCCCAGCGCGCGTGCCGGACACGATCGCCGTCACGGTAGCGGCGCTCGCCGGGGATCACCGGGCGGGACGGGCGGGCAGGCGCGGGCGCGGACCTGCGCGACGGCGTGGTCCCCGCGGCTTCCTCGCCGTCGACGTCGTCGTCCCAGGCCTCGATCCGTCGGCCGAACGTGCCGGAGCGTGCGCCGCCGGCGAAGGCCTCGCGCTTTGCGGCGAGGTCCCGTGTCGGCTTGAAGGCTTCGCCGGGGCGCGGGCCACCGGGCCGGCCACTCCCCTCGCGGAACGCGCCGCCGCTCGTCCGGATCGGCGTCCCGAACCGGGTGGCACGCCGACCGAATACGAGGCCCAGATCGTCGCTGGCGTCGATGTCCGCGTCGCCCTCGGCGCGGCCGAGCCGCGGCCCGCTCATCAGCTCGGCCGGAATCTCCAACAGGAACCGTGACGGCTCGGCCATCCAGCCGCCCGCCCCGCGGCGAGTCGCGCGTTGCCAGGCGTGGGAGAGATACAGCCGCTCCTTGGCCCGTGTCATCCCCACGTAGGCGAGGCGCCGCTCCTCCTCCATCCCGGCCGGGTTCGGGTTGAACCCCGACTCGGCCTCGATGGCGCGACTGGTCGGGAAGAGGCCCTCTTCCAGGCCCCCAATGAACACGACGGGAAACTCGAGGCCCTTCGCGGCGTGGAGTGTGATCAGCGACAGCTTGTCCGCGTCGGATTCGTAGGAGTCCTGGTCGGCGACGAGCGCGGTCTCCTCCAGAAGCCGGTCGAGGGCATCGTCCGGCGACAGGTCGTCGTAGCGCGTGGTGACCTCGCGCAGCTCGAGGAGGTTGGCCCAGCGCTCCTCGCCCTCCTCGGACCCATCGGCGAGCATCGCCCGGTAGCCGGAGCGCTCCAGGACCTCGTCCAGGAGCTCGGGCAGGGGCAGCGTCCCGATGCGGGTGCGTAGACGTCGGATCAGCCCCACGAAGTCGGCGATCGACGTCCGCGCGCGACCTGCCAGCTCCGGTACGCCACCCTCGGCGGCGCGCTCCAGGGCCAGCCAGTACGGGATGTCCTCGCGGGCCGCCACGGCCCGGATGACCTCGATCGTCTTGTCGCCGATCGACCGGGCCGGCACGTTGATGACCCGTTCGTAGCTCACCGAGTCGGCATCCGAACGGAGGATCCGCAGGTACGCGAGGGCGTCCTTGACCTCCTTGCGGGCGTAGAACCTCGTCCCACCGACGACCTGGTAGTGGATGCCGTAGCGGAGACACGATTCCTCGATCGCCCGGGACTGGGCGTTGGTCCGGTAGAGAACGGCGATGTCACGCAGGCGGTACGTGCCCCCGCCGTCGTCGGCTCGACGGGTCAGGACCGAGCCGCGGGCGCCGCTGAGCTCCTCGACCCGCCGGGCGATCCACTCGGCCTCCTCCTCCTCGTTGTAGGCCTCGAACCGGTCGATCGCCCGTCCGCGGTCGTTCCGGGTCCAGAGCTTCTTGTCCGTCCGGGCCTCGTTCTTCGAGACGACGGCGTGGGCGGCGTCGAGGATGAGCTGCGTGGAGCGGTAGTTCTGCTCGAGCTTGATGACCGTCGCGTGGGGCCAATCGCGCTCGAAGTCGAGGATGTTCCGGATGTCGGCCCCGCGCCAGCCGTAGATCGACTGGTCGTCGTCCCCGACGACGCACAGGTTTCGATGGCCGGCGGCCAGCGCCTTGATCCACAGGTACTGCGGGCGGTTCGTGTCCTGGTACTCGTCCACGTGGAGGTAGCGCCAGCGCTCCTGGTACTTGGCGAGGGTCTTGGGCGACTCGTCGAGCAGGCGGACGGCTTCGAGCAGGAGATCGTCGAAGTCGAGGGCATTTGAACGGCGGAGGGCGTCTCGATACTTCCGCGCGAGCCTCGCCACCTCGACGAGCGCGCCGGTGGCAATCCGCATCGGCGGGATCTCTGTCGGGTCCACCATGTCGTTCTTCGCCCTGCTGATGGCGCCGAGGATCGCCTGCGGGCGCGTCTCACCCCTGGCATCCATCCCCTCCTCGCGGAGGATCTGCTTCATCAGCGCCTTCTGGTCGTCCGTGTCGTAGATGAGGAATCGGCGGTCCAGCCCGATCGCCTCACCGTCGCGGCGGAGCAGCCGCGCGCAGAGGGAGTGGAACGTCCCGGCCTCCACCTCGCGACCCGGCTCCCCCACGAGACGCACAATCCGATCGCGAAGCTCGCCGGCCGCGCGATTCGTGAAGGTGACGGCGAGCACCCGCCACGGCGGGATGCCCTTGACGCCGATGAGGTACGCGACCCGATGCGCGAGGACACGCGTCTTGCCCGAGCCCGCGCCGGCAAGGATGAGAACGGGACCGTCGGTCGTGGTCACGGCTCGCGCCTGCTCCGGATTCAGGCGCGAGACGATTTCCCGTTCGCGGGAGGCCTGCGCATCGGCGCGTTGGCGCGCGGCGCCAGGGTCCTCCGGCGCATCCGGGTCTCGGGCTCCGTTGACCGCTCCATCCGCCTCGCGGAGCCAGGCCGGTTCGTCGCTTGCAGCGGCGTCCCGGACGTCCTCGAATTGGGTACCGGGGGCCGCCTCGAGCGGGGTAGCGGGCCCGCGGGCGCGCGTGCCTGCTGCACGACGGGACGACTTTCCGGGGTTGGTGGGGCTCACCGAAGCATTGTAGGGCGGGCCCCTGCACCGGGAATCAAACGGCCCGCCCGGCAGCGCCGGGCGGGCCGTGTCCTGCTGCCTGGTACCGGGTTCCGACGCTCCGCCCTAGCCGACCTGATCGGCCGGCGGCGCGGTGATCGTCAAGGACTTGTTCCAGTCGGACATGACGACCGTGACGGTGATGTCGCCGACCGTCGTCCCGGTAATCGTCACCGTGGCGGAAGCCGGGTTCAGCGTGTCCTTCTTGACGAGGATCGTGGCCACGACCGTGGCGTCCCCGACGTCCTGGTCGGGCAGAAGGGTCTTGAGATCATCAGCCGAGAGGCTGATCACGACCTGGTAGCAGCTCCTGGACCCGCACGACGCGTCATCCTTCTTGATCGGCGCCACTTCGGGCTTGTCCAGGAAGTCCGCGACCTCCTTGATCGCCGTCGCCGGATCTGTCGGGTCTCCGGGGGTGGTCGTGCTCTTCTCGTACTTGTCGCCGGCCAGCGAGATCTTCGTGTAGGTGTCAGCGCCGATGACGATGATGTCGGCGGTCAGACCGAGGAACGCCGGAACCGCCGCCGAGATGTGGGCATTGTTGTTGGCGAGATCGAGGTCCGCCGTGAGGCTCGTGCCGGCGAGGCTCATCTCGCTGGTCTGGCCGGATCCGATGAGGTCCGCCGTGAGCGTCCCCTCGACTGTAACCTCGAGGTGCACGGTCTTCGCTTTCTGGATCGCTTCAACGGACTTGGTGATGATCTCCTTCGGATCCGTGATCGGCGGCGCCGAACCGGCGCCGCAGGCGCCCAGGACCAGGGCCGCCACGACAAGGAGGGCGGGCAGCGCGAACGCGCGACGATGCATCGATGGTTCTCCCGGGTTAGAGACAGTGGGTGACCTAGCCTCGCCACCGGCCCCGGATATGTCAAGCGAACGGAAGTCCCGGCCTGAATCGAGACGCCCGGGCCGTTGGGCCCGGGCGTCTCCGTCTGTTCGAACTCGGACTAGAAGTCCATGTCTCCGCCGCCGTGGCCGTGGCCGCCGCCGGCGCCTTCCTTCTTCTCCGGGATGTCCGAGATCAACGTCTCCGTCGTCAGGACCATCGCGGCGATGGAAGCGGCGTTCTGGAGCGCCGAGCGGGTCACCTTGGCCGCGTCGACGATCCCCTTCTTGAACATGTCGCCGTACTCGTCCCTGAGGGCGTCGTAGCCGTGACCGGCCTTGAGCCCCTTGATCTTGGCCACGACGACCTCACCGGGCTGGCCGGCGTTGTCGGCGATCTGCCGGGCGGGAGCCTCGAGGGCCTTGCGAACGATCTCGACGCCGACCTGGGCATCGGGATCCAGCTTGATCTTGTCGAGGACCGGGATCGCCTGGAGGAGGGTGGTGCCGCCGCCGGCGACGAGGCCCTCCTCGACCGCCGCGCGGGTGGTCGAGAGTGCATCCTCGATGCGGTGCTTCTTCTCCTTGAGCTCGACCTCGGTGGCCGCGCCGACCTTGATCACGGCCACGCCGCCGGACAGCTTGGCGAGTCGCTCCTGGAGCTTCTCACGGTCGTAGTCCGAGGTGGTGTCCTCGATCTGGGCCTTGATCTGGGCCATGCGACCCTTGATCTGGTCCGGGCTGCCCTCGCCGTCGATGATGGTCGTGTCGTCCTTGGTCGCGACGATCCGGCGAGCCTTGCCGAGATCCTCGGTCGTGACCGAGTCCAACTTCCGCCCGATCTCCTCGGAGATCACAGTGCCGCCGGTCAGGGTCGCGATGTCACGGAGCATCTCCTTGCGGCGATCGCCGAAGCCCGGCGCCTTGACGGCGAGGACCGAGACGGTGCCACGGAGCTTGTTCACGACGAGCGTGGCCAGTGCCTCACCGTCGACGTCCTCGGCGATGATGACGACGGGGCGGCCGAGCGCGACCGCCTTCTCGAGCGCCGGGAGCATGTCCTGGACGCTGGAGATCTTCTTGTCCGTGATGAGCAGGACCGGATTCTCGAGGACGGCCTCCATCCGCTCCGCGTTGGTCACGAAGTACGCCGAGAGATACCCTCGGTCGAACTGCATGCCCTCGGTGTATTCCTTCTCGAGGCCGAGGCTCTGGCCCTCCTCGACGGTGATGACGCCGTCCTTGCCGACCTTGTCCATCACCTCGGCGATGATCTCGCCGACCTCGGGATCCGCCGCGGAAATCGCCGCGACGGCTGCGATCTGCTCGCGCGAGTCCACCGGTCGGGCGGTCCGCTTGATCTCCTCGACGATGGCCGCAACGGCCTTCTCGATGCCGGACTTGATGACCATCGGGTTGGCACCCGCGGTCACGACGCGGAGGCCCTCGGCGACCATCGCCTGGCCGAGGACGACAGCGGTGGTCGTCCCGTCGCCGGCGACGTCGTCCGTCTTGGTCGCGACCTCCTTGAGGAGCTGCGCGCCCATGTTCTCGAACGGGTCTTCGAGCTCGATGTCGCGAGCGATCGTGACGCCGTCATTGGTGATGGTGGGGGCGCCGAACTTCTTGTCGAGGACGACGTTCCGGCCCTTGGGGCCGATCGTCACCCTGACCGCGTCGGCGAGGCGATCGATGCCCCGCTTGAGCGATCGGCGTGCGGTCTCGTCGAAAATGAGCTGCTTGGCCAATTTAGATGTCCCTCCGGGGTGTGATGGGGAGGCGAGCGGCTGTCGCACGACCGGCTCGGAGCCGGCGGCTGCGTCAGTCCTCGACGATCGCGAGGATGTCCTTCTGGCTGACGATCAGGAGCTCGTCGCCGTCCACCTTGAACTCGGTGCCGGCGTACTTGCCGTAGAGGACCTTCTGGCCCACCTTGACGTCCATGGCTTCGCGCTTGCCGTCATCGAGGATGCGGCCCGGGCCGACGGCGAGGATGGTCCCCTCCTGCGGCTTCTCCTTGGCGGTATCCGGGAGGACGATGCCGCTCTTGGTCATCTCCTCGCGTGCGGACGGCTTCACGACGACGCGATCGCCCAACGGGCGAAGCTTCTTCGAGGCAATGGCTTTGGCCAACGTGCTTCCCTCCTATGACGGCCATCGGCCGTCGGGCCTGGATGTTCTTTCGGGCCTGGCCCCGAGCGCACGCAGCGCACGACCCGCGGCCGACCCATTGACGATCCGTTGATGCCGCTCGACGGGTGCGGTCCCGGCGCGTCTCCCGTTCGTCAGGGCGCCCGTGGGACCGTCCGATCCAGTCGATTAGCACTCTCGGTGTGAGAGTGCTAGCAGTGTAGGCAGGCGCCCAGAGGGATGTCAACCGCGTGTACTCGTTCAGTACGTCCGATCAGGGCGACGATCCGATCGCCCGGCCGGGCTTGAACCCGGGGCAGCGCGTGGCCGGCGCTGAACTTCCCGAATGTCCACCGGGTGAGCGCTCGACGAGAGTCGCGGGCTCCGAGTGTGGTCAGATCGGGCTTGAAAGCCCGGAATCGAGCCCAATTCTCATGGGGTGAGCACACGGGACGAAATCGACGTCCCGGATCGGACTCCAGGGGCGATGTCCTTGGCCAGTGCCATCCGGGTGAGCATTCGGGAGAAATCGGGTCCGTCGCGGCCGCCCGCGACCGTGCTCGCAGCCGCACGCGGCCGAAGCTACCGGCCGACCCGGGGCCCCGCCGCCATACGAGTCACTGGCCGATGGTGATCGTGAGCGTCCTCGCGACCGCGTCGTCGATCAGGGCGACACAGCCGTCGCCGTCGTACCCGATGACGAAGTTGTAGACGCCCTCGAAAGCCTCGGTCATCTCGACCTGCCTGAGCGCAGCGAAACCTGGCTTGACGGACGTGGCACCGCGATACACGCCGTTGCCCACCTCATCGGCGATGAGCATCCCGTCGAGGTGGAATTCCACGAAGTGCGTGCCCGCGACCTCGATTGGCTCTCCGCTGCCGCCCTGCACGAACGGCGGCTCTACTGCCCGGAGGCGGAACGTGCTGCCAGTCGGTTCGGGGGCCGGTGGGCCGAGCTGGAAGACGAGCCGGTCCGCGACCCCATCGGTCTCGATGGTCAAGTCGATCAGGGTATTGGAACCGGGGATGCCGGTCTGCTCGGTCACGGCGCAGGGACCAGTCATGGTGGCGCTCGGGGCGGCCTGGCTCTCCGCTGGAGTCGCCGTTGGACCGCTCGTCGGAGAGGGTGTCGATGTCGACGAGCAGCCGGCAAGGGCCGCGACGACGAGGAGTGTCACAGAGCGCGCGAGAGCTCGGCTCATGCGGGCGTCGCCATGGGGCGATCCTGACGCCGGAATGTCCGTTCGTAGGCAGCGACGAGCCCCTCACCGAACGCCACCAGCCCGGCGTCGCCAGCCGCGAGCCCCCGCCGATCTACGACCCATCTCGCCGTGAGCGCGACCGCGGACGGCTCGTTGCGACGGCGTGGCCCCCCGGGAGGCGTCAGGAACGGCGAATCCGTCTCGACCAGGAGTTGATCGGACGGCACGAGGGCAGCGACCGCGGCCGTCGCCTCCTCTCCCGCGCGGAAGGCGAGCCCCGAGATCGAGATGGTGAGTCCGAGATCAAGAACCGCCTGGGCAAAATCCACGGAGCCGGAGAACGAATGGATCAGCGCCGGCGGGCGGTCCCCGAACACTGCCGCGACATCGGACCCGCCGAAGCCGGCAGCCCGAAGTTCGGCGACCAGTGCGTCCTGCGCGTCGGAGCGGCCGGCCGCGGATCGGACATGAAGGATCGCCGGCTTGCCGGTCTCGCGCGCGAGGGCGAGGTTCCGGCGCAGGTTCATGTGCTGGTCCTCGATCGGCGAGAAGACGCGGTCGTAGTCGAGGCCCGTCTCGCCGATTGCGACAACCCGCGGATCACCCGCCAGCGCCGCGATCCGCGTCCATTCACCAGGCGAAACCTTCGCGGCATCGTGCGGGTGGACGCCCACCGCCGCGTCGAGCCAGGGGTGACGATCAACGAGCTCGAGCGCGGCAACCGAAGACCAGGCGTTCCAGCCCGGCACGAGGATCCGCTCCACGCCCGCTGCGCGGGCCGCATCGACGACCACGTCGACATCCGCTGCGAAGCGGTCCGCCTGGAGATGACAGTGGGAATCGATGAGCCGCACGCGCAGATGGTACGAGGCCGCGGGTCAGACCTCGGCCGGTCAGACCTCGGCCGGTCAGGCCTCGGCCGGTCAGGCCTCGCCGGCTTCGACCTCCAGGCGCGGGAAGAGCGGCTCGGGAGCCGCGAGAGAGCCCGACACTGCCGCGTGGGCCGCCCACGTGAGCTCCTCGAGAATCGCCGGCCCCCCGTTCCCGTCGGGTTCGTACAGATAAGCATGGCCCAGCTGGGCGAGAAGCCTCGGCGCTGTACCCGGCAGGAACGGCGCGGCCGCGAGGCCCAGCAGTCGACAGGCCTCAACGAGATCGCCGAGGGAATCGCGCAGACGCGCCGCTGCCTCCCCGTCGCCCGCCTTCGCCATCTTGGCCAGGACCCAGGGCTGCTCGGCATCCACGAACCGGTTGGCAGCCCCCACGAACTCCCAGAGCACGGCCAGCGCGTCATGGAGCAGGCAGGCTTCGAGTCGCTCGACGTACGCAGGAAGCGTCGTCTTCCAGGCCTCAGCGAGTGGCGAGAGCCCGGCGGCCGTCCGCGGTGCCGGCCGCTCGCTCCCGAGGTACCGCCCGGCCATCGAGACCGTGCGATTCACGAGATTCCCGAAGTCGTTGGCGAGGTCCGCGTTGTAACGACGCACGAACGCGTCCCAGCTGACCTCCGTGTCACGATCAAACGCAACCTCGCGGAGCGACACGTAGCGCGCCCCGTCCGCCCCGAACGCCGCCACGAAGTCCACGGGGTCCAGGAAGTTGCCTCGACTCTTGCTCATCCGCTCGCCACCCGCGGCGAGCAGCCAGCCGTGGATCCAGACCTTGAGCGGTGCCTCGAGCCCGGCGCTCCAGAGCATCGCCGGCCAGAAGATGGTGTGGAATCGGGCGATGTCCTTGCCGATGACGTGGAGATCGGCCGGCCAGTACCGGGCGAACGTCTCCGGGTCGTCCGGGAATCCCGCGCCGGTGACGTAGTTGATGAGCGCGTCGTACCAGACATAGATCGTGCCCGCCTCGGCGTCCCACGAGCCGTCCTCGCGCTGCGCGGTCTGGCCGTCCTCCCCGATCGGGAACGGGATCCCCCAGGTAGCGCCCGCGCGCGAGATCGAGAAGTCCTCGAGTCCCTGCCGGATGAACCCGAGCATCTCGTTCCGGCGGTAGTCCGGCTGGACGGCGCCGGGGTTGTCGAGGAACCAGCGCTCCAGGCGCTCCTGGTAGGCCGACAGGCGGAAGAACCAGTTCTTCTCGGTCAGCCACTGGAGCTCGACGTCCGGGTGGTTGGGACAGCGCCAGCCAGCGGCGGTCTCAAGGAGGTCGCTGGCCGCCTTGAAGCCCTCGTTCGGGCAGTACCAGCCCTCATACGTCCCGAGGTAGATGTCGCCGTTCGCGTGGGCGCGCCGGACCATCTCCTGGGCCGCCCGGACGTGGTCCGGATCGGTCGTCCGGATGAACCGGTCGGGCGAGATTGACAGGGCGTCCTCGGCGGAGCGGAAGAGCCCGACCTTCTCGTCGACGAAGGCCTTCGGGGTCACCCCCTGCTCGGCTGCCTTCTCCGCGATGTTCACGGAGTGCTCGTCCGTGCCGGTCAGAAACCGCGTGTCGTCACCCTTCATCCGGTGCCAGCGCGCGATGACGTCTGCGCCGATGACCTCGTACAGGGTGTGCAGGCCGGGCTTGTTGTTCGCGTACGCGATCGCGGTTGTCAGGTAGAAGCGCGGTCGGTCGGTCATGGGAGCGCGATGGTAGCAGCGGTCGCTCGTCAGCCCTTGAGGTCTCAGTGGCGGAAGTGCCGCGTGCCAGTGAGGAGCATCGCCGCGCCGGCGACATCTGCGACGGCGATGCACTCGGCGTCGCGCATCGATCCACCGGGCTGGGCGAACGCCGTGACGCCGGCGTCCAGGCAAAGCTCCACCGCGTCGGGGAATGGGAAGAAGGCGTCCGAGCCGCAGGCGGCGCCCCGCAGCGCGTCGTCACCGGCGAAGCGGCGGGCCTTTTCGACTGCCTGGCGAGCGGCGTCCACGCGTGACACCTGGCCAGAGCCCATGCCGATGAGCGCTCCGTCCTTCACGAGGACGATCGCGTTGGACGAGATCCCTCGCGAGAGGCGCCAGGCGAGGTCGAGGTCCGCGAGCTCGCGGGCAGTCGGAGCGCGGCGAGTCGCCTGGGTCCATGTCGTCGGGTCGTCCGGGAGGACATCCGGCGCCGTGACGAGGACCGCACCACCGGCCGTCCGCAGGCTCGCCCGGGGCGACGGGGTGGGGGGTGGCGCGTCACTCGCGAGATCCGGGTCCACCAGGAGGCGGAGGTTCGCCTTCGCGGCGAGGACCTCGCGGGCGCCGGCGTCGAAGCCCGGCGCAACGACGACCTCGAGGAAGACCGAGGCGAGGCGCTCGGCGACGGCGCGATCCACCTCGCGCGTCAGCGCCACGACCCCGCCGAAGGCCGAGACCGGGTCGCCGGCGAGCGCGGCCTCCCAGGCCGCGAGGAGCGTCGGGCGCTCGGCCGCGCCGCACGCGTTGGTGTGCTTGACGATCACACAGGCCGGTCCCCGGAGCTGGCGCGCAACGGCGGCCGCGGCGGCGGCGTCGAGCACGTTGTTGTGCGAAAGCGCCTTCCCCTGGAGCGGCGGCGCGCCGGCCGCGAACGGCCCCGGCTCGCCGTCCGGACCCGCGCGCCGGTACCGCGCGGCGGGCTGGTGCGGGTTCTCGCCGTAGCGCAGCGTCTCGACCTTCTCGAGGCCGACCGTGATCGTCGGCGGGTACGGATCCGACGCCCCCGGCAGGCCCGGCCAATCGGGCAACTCCACGCCGGCCCCGGCCATCCGGCCCGGGAGTTCGACGGCGATACGCGCGTCATAGGCGGCGGTATGGCGGAACGCCTCGACCGCAAGGGCGGCTCGAAGGCCGGCCGGCATCGTCTCGCCCGGCTGGGCCGCTCGGAGAGCAGCCAGTGCGTCGCCGTACCGACCCGGCGACGTGACGATCGCGACACTGGCGTGGTTCTTGGCCGCGGCCCGGACCATGGACGGCCCACCGATGTCGATTTCCTCGACCAGCTCGTCGAGCGTGATCTCCGGCCGATCCGCCGCGGCGGCGAAGGGATAGAGGTTGACGACGACGAGCTCGAACGGCGCGATCGCGGCGGCGGCGAGGGCCTCGCGATGGGCGGCGAGCCTGAGGTCGGCAAGGATCCCGGCGTGGATCCGCGGGTGGAGCGTCTTGACCCGCCCGTCGAGCATCTCCGGGAAGCCTGTGACCGCCGCGACGTCCGTCACCGGGAGCCCGGCTTCGCGGAGGGCGCGGGCCGTTCCGCCGGTGGAAATGAGCTCGAAGCCCAGCCCGACGAGGCCGCGCCCCAGCTCCGCGAGGCCGGTCTTGTCGCTGACCGAGAGGAGGGCCCGACGGGGTGTCGGGACGGCGTCCGCGGCGCGCGCGACATCCAGCGTGACGTGCCGGCCGTCCACCCCTAGCGCCCGCGCGGCCAGGAGCGCGACGGCCCGCGGGAGCAGCCGGTGCTCCACCGAGCGGATGCGGTCGTGCAGCGACGGCTCGTCATCGCCGGGCAGGATCGGGACGGCCTCCTGGGCGACGATCGGTCCGCCGTCGAGCGTCGCGTCGACGAGGTGGACCGTGCAGCCGGTGACCGCGACCCCGTGGGTGAGCGCGTCCCGGACGGCATGCGCGCCCGGGAACGCGGGCAGAAGCGACGGATGGGTGTTCAGGATGCGACCTTCGACCGCGGCGATCGTCCGTGGGCCGACGATCCGCATGTAGCCGGCAAGCGCTACCAGGTCGATCCGTGCCGCGCCGAGGGCCGCCGCGATCGCCTCGTCGGCACCGCCGGGCACGAGGGCGGCCTCGATCCCCTGCTCCACCGCCCAGTCGAGCGCCGGACACGGCCGGTCGGCAAAGACGAGCGCGAGGTCGGCGCCCAGTTCGCCGCGCCCGGCGACCGCCGCGAGCGCCCGGAGGTTGCTCCCGGCGCCGGAGACCCCGACCGCGAGACGCGGCTTCGCCGTCCCGCTCACGCCCCGGCCTCTCGGCCGACCTCGACGTATCGACCACCGAGTTCCTCGACCGGCGCCACGGTTCCGATCGCGACGGCCTCGGGCAGCGCCGCGACGGCACTGTCGACCGCCTCCGGCCCGACGACCACCACCATTCCGATCCCACCGTTGAACGTTGCCCGGAGCTCCGCATCACCAATCCCGCCGAGCGCGCCGAGCAGCCGCATGACCGACGGCATCGGCCAGCGGCCCGGATCCACCCGTGCCCCCAGGTCGAGTGGCAACGCACGCGGGACGTTGCCGGGCAGGCCGCCGCCCGTCACGTGCGCCACGCCCCGAAGGTCGTGCCCGGCCGCGCGGACCGCCGCGCGCGCCGCCAGGATCCGCCGCGCGTAGATCCGCGTCGGCGTGAGGAGGACGTCACCGACCGTGGCCAGGGCATGGGCCGGCTCCAGGGCCAGCGCCTCATCCCGGCCCGCATCGCCCAGGGTTCGGGCGAGCTGCTCCTGGTACGGCCGGTCGAGCGGGATCTCCCACTGCGCCAGGAGCGCCCGGACAAGGGAGAAGCCGTTCGCGTGGAGTCCTGACGAGGGGAGCCCCAGGATGGCGTCGCCCGGCCGCGCCGCCGTCCCATCGAGGACGGCCGAGCGCTCCACGACCCCGATGCAGGTCCCGGCCAGATCGAACGTGCCGGGTTCCATGAGCCCGGGGTGCTCGGCCGTCTCGCCGCCCACGAGGGCGCAGCCCGCCTCGCGGCAGCCGGCCGCCACGCCGCCGACCAGGGCGGCCACGGCGTCCGGGTCCACGCGGCCCACGGCGACGTAATCGAGGAACGCGAGCGGCTCGGCGCCGCTGCACACGACGTCGTCGGCGCACATCGCGACGAGGTCGATCCCGATCGTGTCCCAGCGGCCGAGCGCGGTCGCGAGCGCGGTCTTCGTCCCGACCCCGTCCGTCGAGGAGACGATCAGCGGCTCGCGGTACCCGGCCGGGATCGCGATCGCGCCCCCGAAACCGCCGAGACCCCCAACGACCTCGGGCCGACGCGTCGAATCCACTGCGGCCCGCATCCGTTCGACGGCGCGGTCACCCGCCGCAACGTCCACGCCCGCGCGCACGTACGCGTCGCGCGCAGCGCCCCCTTTCGCGCCCGGCTCAGCCACGGGCCGGCACCGGTTCCTCGAGCAGGAACTTGCGCCGCTCGACGTCGTACGGGACCGGCTCCGGATAGTGCCCGTCGAAGCAGGCGAAGCAGAATCGGTCGTACGGCAGGTCGAGCGCGGAAAGGACACCGGCGATCGACAGGTAGCCCAGCGAATCTGCGCCGATGAACTCGCGGATCTCCTCGACGGAGTGCGTCGCCGCGATCAACTCCGTCTCGACCTGCGTGTCGATGCCGTAGAAGCACGGGTGGTAGATCGGCGGCGCGCTGATCCGGACGTGGACCTCGGCCGCCCCTGCGCGACGCAGGAGGGCGACAATCTGCTTGGTCGTCGTGCCCCGGACAATGGAATCGTCCACGACCGTCAGCCGACGGTCGCGGACGACCTCGCGCAGGGGGTTGAGCTTCATCGTCACGCCCCGGTGCCGGAGCGTCTGGCTCGGCTGGATGAACGTCCGGCCCGTGTAGCGGTTCCGGACGAGACCCTCGCGGAACGGGATCCCGGACCCCTCGGCGAATCCGGCCGCGGCAGGCGCGCCCGTGTCCGGCACGGGCATGACGAGGTCGGTCTCGGCCGGGTGCTCGCGGGCGAGCTCGATCCCCATCCGACGGCGGGCCTCGTACAGGCTGCGTCCCTCGAGATAGGAGTCGGGTCGGGCGAAGTAGATGAGCTCGAAGACGCACAACGCCGGGGTCGCCGTCGCGAACCGGACCGAGCGCGGCTCGCGGCCGGGCTCGAGGACCACGATCTCGCCGGGTTCCACGTCACGGACGAACTCCGCGCCCACGATATCCAGGCCGGTCGTTTCCGACGACAGGACCCACGCGTCGCGCGGTCCGTCGGCCGGCGCTTCGTCGCCCCACAGGCCGCCGGGTGCCGCGATCGGCGCCGCGACATCCCGGATCCGTCCGATGCACAGCGGCCGGAAGCCGAACGGGTCACGGACACCGAGGATCCGGTCTCGATCCAGGATGACCAGGGAGTACGCGCCCCGGACGCGCGGCAACAGGCTGACCAGCGCCTCGACCGTGTCCTCGCCGGGCTCATCCGCAAGCAGTGCCGTGAGGAGCTCGGTGTCGGTGGTGGCCGGCAGCCGGCCGCGACCGCCGCGAAGCTGGCCGAGGAGCTCGCGCGTGTTCACGAGGTTGCCGTTGTGCCCGATCGCTACGGCCCGCCGCGGCCCGAGTCGGAGCGTGGGCTGGGCGTTCTCCCAGACCGTCGAGCCCGTCGTGGAATAGCGGCAGTGGGCGATGGCGATATCACCGTGGAACGACGGCAGGCGTCGCTCGTCGAGGACCGACGAGATCATTCCCAGGTCCTTGTAGAGAAAGAGCTCCGCCCCGTCGCTCACCGCGAGGCCGGCCGATTCCTGGCCCCGGTGCTGGAGCGCGAACAGGCCGAGCGCCGCCACATGCGCTGCCTCCGTCCCGCTGCCACGCGGCAGGGCGGCCCCGAATACGCCGCACACCTATCGGCCCTCCGGCGCCGCGGCGGGCGCTTCCCAGTCGAGCGCACGCGCGAGCCCGTGGTCCCAGGTGTGGGCGAGATCCGAGAGTGCGACGTCGATCGGGTCGGCGACCCGCGAACCCCGCTCTTCGGCGGCACCGGTGGCACCAGCCCCGGCCAGTTCCACGACCAGGCGGTCGCCACCAACCGAACCGAGTGCCTCCACGGGCAGTCCGTGCTGGCGGGCCAGGAGCTCAACGGCCGGCGCATGCCGCAGCCGTGTCGTGACGATGATGCGGCTGGCACTCTCGCCGAACAGGTCCACCGCGGGTGAGTGGGCGATCCGGATCCGCACAACCGCGCCCAGGCCACTCCAGATCGTACATTCGGCGAGTGCGACGGCCAAGCCGCCCCCGGACACGTCCTGCGCGGAGGCAACGAGACCGCGCGCCACGGCCTCGCGAATGAAGGCCTGGAGCCGCCGTTCGCGGTCCAGGTCCAACAGGGGCGGCTCGTCCTCGACGGCCAGGCCGCCGAGCCGGGCGTACTCGCTGCCCGCCATGCCCGGAGCCGCCTCGCCGACGAGGATGATCGCGTCGCCGTCCCCCGTGAACGCCGGTCCGACAAGTGTCGCCACGTCCCCGATCAGGCCAACGACGCCGATCTCGGGCGTGGGGAAGATGGCCCCGGCCGGCGATTCGTTGTAGAGCGAGACGTTCCCGCCCGTGACCGGCAGCCCGAGCGCTCGACACGCATCGCCCAGCCCACGGACCGCTTCGCTGAGCTGCCAGAACGCCTCGGGCCTGGTGGGATCGCCGAAGTTCAGGCAGTTCGTCACGCCCAGCGGTCGCGCGCCGGTGATCGCCACGTTGCGGGTCGCCTCGGCGACGCTCATGGCCGCTCCAAGCCAGGGATCCAGTCCGCCGACCCCCGCGTTCGCATCCGTGCTGGCGACGAGCCCCTTGGTCGTGCCCTTGACCCGAAGGACGGCGGCACCGCGTCCGGGCCCGGTCACGGTGTTCACCTGGACGGTGCTGTCGTACTGCTCGAAGACGGATCTCCGCGACGAGAGGTTCGGGCTGCCAAGGAGCGCCACGAGCACCGCGCCCGGGTCCATCCCGCGCTCGGGCAGGCGGTCCACCGGCTCCTCGGGCGCGCCCGGCGCGGGCGCGGGGCGGCGGCGCTGGGGCGGCGTTGCGATGCGTGCGTGGACGATCGCGTCGGACGTGAGGGCGCGGGCGGGGATTCGAGCGAGCTCGATCGCCCCCGGCGCTGGCGCGAGGCCACCGTCCGCGGAACCGTCCGCAACGAGCCCGCCACCGATAACGCGGATGTCTGCCTCCGCGGTGACGCGCCCGATCACGGCGCACGGAATGCCCCACCGCTCGCACACTTCGCGGACCGCGGCCTCGCGCTCCGGCCGGACGACCGCGAGCATCCGCTCCTGGCTCTCCGAGATGAGGACCTCGAACGGCTCCATATCCGGCTCCCGCCGCGGAACGCTGTCGAGGTCCACCAGCATCCCCGTGCCGGAACGATCGGCGGTCTCGGAGGTCGCGCAGGTGATCCCGCCCGCTCCGAGATCCTGGAGCCCCTCGACGAGCCCGCGCTCAATGAGCTCCAGCGATGCCTCGATGAGGAGCTTCTCGGCGAAGGGGTCGCCGACCTGGACCGAAGGTCGCTTCGAGGGATCGTCGTGGGTGAAGGTCGCCGACGCGAGGACAGAGGCACCGCCGATCCCGTCACGGCCCGTGGCGCTGCCGAAGAGGACCACGACGTTCCCCGGGCCCGGCGCCTGGGCCAGCGTGAGGAACCGCTCCTCGAGCAGGCCGATGGCCATCACGTTGACGAGCGGATTCCCGGCGTAGGAAGGGTCGAACACGAGCTCGCCGCCGACCGTCGGGACACCGACACAGTTGCCGTATCCACCGACGCCGCGGACGACGCCGTCCACGAGGTGGCGGGTCCGCGCATCCGAGGGATCGCCGAAGCGGAGGGCGTCGAGCACCGCGATCGGCCGGGCACCCATCGTGAAGATGTCGCGCAGGATCCCGCCGACACCGGTCGCCGCACCCTGGTACGGCTCCACCGCGCTCGGGTGATTGTGGGACTCGATCTTGAAGGCCACCGCCAGGCCGTCCCCGATCGAGATGACGCCGGCGTTCTCACCGGGTCCGGCCACGACCCCTTCGCCTCGCGTCGGCAGGGTGGCGAGGAGCGGTCGCGAGCTCTTGTACGAGCAGTGCTCGCTCCACATGACGCTGAACATCGCCAGCTCGACGTCGTTCGGGTCGCGGCCCAGACGGTCCCGGATGGCATCCAGCTCGTCGTCGGTGAGACCGAGGACGCGATGGAGCGGCAGGTCCACGGGCGCGGCGCTCGCTCGATCCGCGACGGTCATCTCGTCGTCACCTCGATCGGGGCGGCGCGTGCCGCCGCCGCAGCGGCGCTCTCGACGAACGACCGAATGAGCCCGAACCCGTCGTCCGATCCGAGGAGGCCCTCCGACGCGCGCTCGGGGTGTGGCATCAGCCCCGCCACGTTGCCGGCGGCATTGCGGACGCCGGCGATGGCCCGGAGCGAGCCGTTGGGGTTGGCGGGGTCGTCCACCTCTCCGGCCACCGTCCCATCCTCGCGCACGTAGCGGAACAGCACCCGGCCACCGGCCTCGAGCTCGTCGAGCGTTGCCGGATCGGCAAAGAAGCAGCCCTCACCGTGCGCGATCGGCATCCGGAGCGGCCGGCGCGGGCCCGCGAGGTGGGTGAACGGGGTATCCCCGTGTTCCACCGCGATCCGGACGTCCCGTCCGAGGAACCGGAGGCCGCGATTGCGAAGCATCGCTCCCGGCACCAGGCCGGCCTCGGCGAGGACCTGGAAGCCGTTGCAGATCCCCAGAACGAGGCCGCCCTCGGCGGCAAAGCCGGCCACGGAGCGCATCACGGGGCTGAAGCGGGCGATGACGCCCGCCCGGAGGTAGTCCCCGTACGCGAAGCCGCCCGGGAGGATCACGCCGGCGACGCCGTCCAGGCTCGCCTGTTCGTGCCACAGCTCCACCGGTTCGGCGCCGGCAAGGGCAAGGGCGTGCGTCGTATCTCGATCGCAGTTCGAGCCCGGGAAGACGACGACGCCGATCGGGACGCTCATCAGTCGCTCCGAGCCCCGGATGTCGTGGAGCTGGTCGCCTCGAGGAGCTCGACCCGATAGACCTCGATGAGCGGGTTCGACAGGAGCTCGCTCGCAAGACGCTCCGCGATTGCCCGGGCCAGAACCTCGTCGTCCGCGGAGACCGTCAGCTCCACCCGCCGGCCAACACGGACCCCCGAGACACCCTCGATCCCGAGGTGCGGGAGGCTGCCCTCCACGGCCCGGCCCTGTGGATCGAGGATCCCGGGCTTGGGCGTGACGTTCACCGCGAAGCGAAACTCGGTGCTCATCGGGCGATCACATCATCCTCCAGGTACCGGTCAAAGCACGCACCGGTGATTCGCTCGAACGCCTCGACGTAGCGGGCCCGCGTGCCACTCACGATGTCGGGCGGCAGCGCCGGCCCCGGCGCCGTCTTGTCCCACGGCTGGCGCTCCAGCCAGTCGCGGACGAACTGCTTGTCGAAGCTCGCCTGGGGCCGGCCGGGCGCATAGGTCGCGGCATCCCAGAAGCGCGACGAGTCCGGTGTCAGCAACTCATCGATGAGGAGGAGGTTCGTGTCGATCCGTCCCGCCAAATCCCACCCGATCCAGCCCTCCACGCGCTGCTCGCCGGTGCGCTCGTCCGGCGGCCCGAGCGGCTCGACGTCGAGGCCGCCGCCGAGCCCGAACTCGAACTTGGTGTCGGCGAGGATGACGCCGTTCCGCTCTGCGACCGCCGCCGCGTACCGATAGAGCGCGATCGAGAGCTCCCGGACGCGTTCGGCCAGGGCGAACGCCGGCCGCCGAGGCTCGCCGTCCGGCGGCAGGATCCAGTTCGTCGCGAGGTGGTCGACCATCCCATCGAAGCTGACGTTCTCGTCATGCTCCCCGATCGGTGCCTTCGTCGCCGGCGTGAAGATCGGCTCCGGCAGACGATCGCTCTCACGGAGGCCGGGGGGGAGGGCGATCCCGCAGACGGTGCCGCGCTCGCGGTACTCCTTCCAGCCGGAGCCGGCGAGGTAGCCGCGGACGACGGCTTCGATCGGAAGGACGATCGCCGGGCGGCAGATCATCACCCGCCCGCGCAGGGCATCGAGTGGCCCGATGACAGCCTGCTCGATTCCGCGCGGCTCGACCGCCTCGCCGATCAGTGCCGGGTCCGTCCCGAGCAGGTGGTTCGCAACGATCCCCGCCGTCTCGGCGAACCAGAACCGGGAGATCCCGGTCAGGACCCGCCCCTTGTCGGGAATTGCCGTCGGCAGGACGACGTCGAATGCGCTGATCCGATCCGAGGCGACGAGGACCATCCGGTGGTCGGGGAGCTCGTACAGATCGCGGACCTTGCCGGACCGCAGGAAGAGGTCGGCGAGCGGGCTAGCGGACGACATGGGGCCCGCTTTCCAGGCGGTCGAGCCGGGCGATGATCGCTGGGACGTTCTGGAGCAAGGTGGAATCATCGAAGCAGGCGTCGAGCTGGGCGAGCGAGACGCGAGACGCCACGCCGGGCTCGACCGCCAGGAGGTCGCGGAGCGGGCGACGCTCGTCGGCGGCCGTGAGGGCGGCCCGCTGGACGATTCCGTACGCGTCTTCGCGCGCCAATCCGCTCTCGATGAGGACGCTCAGCACCCGCGAGCTGGCGTGCAGCCCGAGACCGCGCTCGATGTTCTCGCGCATCCGCTCCGGTCGGACGACGAGTCCCTCCACGAGGCCGGCCATCTTCTGGAGCGCGTAGTCGAGCAGGATCGTGGCGTCGGGCAGGATGACCCGCTCCGCGGACGAGTGGCTGATGTCGCGCTCGTGCCACAGCGCCTGGTTCTCCAGGGCGGTCCCGGCGTAGCCGCGCAGGACGCGGGCGATCCCGACGATCCGTTCGGACAGGATCGGGTTGCGCTTGTGAGGCATCGCCGACGAGCCCTTCTGACCGGCCCGGAACGGCTCCATGACCTCGCCGATCTCGGTGTGGGCGAGGTTCCGGATCTCGGTCGCGAAGCGCTCCAGGCTGCCGCCGAGGATGGCGATCGCCGCGAGCAGCGCGGCGTGTCGGTCGCGCTGGACGATCTGGGTGGAGACCGGGTCCACCCGCAGGTCGAGCGCGGCGAGGACCTCCGCCTCCAGGTCGGGGCCGAGCTGACTGTACGTTCCCACGGGGCCGGAGATCTTGCCGGTCGCGATCTCGTCGACCGCGGTCGCCAGGCGGCGCCGGCCGCGATCCACCTCGAACGCCCAGCCGGCGAGCTTGAGCCCGAACGTCGTCGGCTCCGCGTGCACGGAGTGCGTCCGGCCCATCATCACAGTCCGCGCCTGCTCGCGGGCGCGCGCGACGAGGGCGGCGACAAGTCGATCTGCATCGCGTACCAGGAGCTGCCCGGCCACCCGGAGCTGGAGGGCGAGGGCGGTGTCGAGAACGTCGCTGCTGGTCAGCCCCAGGTGGAGGTGGCGGCCCTCCGGACCCACGGATTCAGCGACCTGGCTCACGAACGCGATCACGTCGTGGTCCGTGGTTCGCTCGATCTCCGCGATGCGCTCCACATCGATCCGGGCACGTGCCTCGATGGCCGCGAACGCGGCGGCCGGAATCTGGCCGCGCCCGACCTGCGCGCGCGCGACTTCGATCTCCACCCGCAGCATGTGCTCGAACCGAGCCGCCTCGGCCCAGACCGCGCCCATCTCGGGGAGCGTGTAGCGGCGGATCATCGGGCGGCTCCGACGGGGGTCGCCGGGGTCGGGATCCGGCGCGGCCTGGCGATATCGTGCCGACGCTGGACGCCCGCGAACCTGATCCGATCGGCAGCCGCGTCGGCGACGGCGGCGGCGCTTGCGAGATCCGGCCCGCGCCCGACGACCGCGAGCACGCGACCCCCGTGCGTCCGGACGGTCCCGTCCGGATCGCGGGTCGTGCCTGCGTGGAACACGAGGGCGCCGTCGGCTGCGGCCTCGTCGAGACCGCTGATCGCATCGCCCCGCCGCGGTGCATCCGGGTAGCCCGCGGCAGCGAGCACAACCCCCACGGAAGCCCCGGGCAACGTGGGGAGGCGCGACCCAGCGAGCCCGAGGCGGGCAGCAGCGGCACCGAGGGTGCCCCGCGCAGACGCCAGCAGCAGCGGCCCAAGCGCGGTCGCGAGCCGGGGCAGGAGAACCTGCGTCTCGGGGTCCCCGAACCGGGCATTGCATTCCAGGAGCACCGGCCCGTCCTCGGTGAGGATGAGGCCCGCGTAGAGCGCCCCGACGAACGGTGTGCCCCGTCGCGCAAGTTCCGCGAGGATCGGGCGGTGGAAGGCCTCGAGGAGCCCGTCCACTGCGTCGTCCGCGAGATCCGGCAGCGGGGAGTACGCGCCCATGCCGCCGGTGTTCGGGCCGCGGTCGTCGTCCAACAGGCGCTTGTGGTCACGGGCGGGCGGCAGGGCGATGGCGTCCAGGCCGTCGGTGATGGCGATCAGGCTGGCCTCGGGACCGTGGAGGCGCTCCTCCACCACCACGAACGCCTCGTTCAAGTCTCGGCTCGGCGTGAGCGCGCGAATGGCCGACTCGGCCGCCCCGATGTCATCGCAGACCGTCACGCCCTTGCCCGCCGCCAGCCCGTCGGCCTTCACGACGACACCCAGGCCTCGCGCGTCCAGGTCCCGGGCGAATGCGATGGCCGCGCCCGCGTCCGAGAACGCGCCCGAGCGTGCCGTTCGGACCCCGGCTGCGGCGGCGATCTCGTGGCAGAACGCCTTGGAGCTCTCGATCCGCGCGGCCGCCCGATCCGGCCCGAACACCGCAAACCCGGCGGCGCGGAGCGCGTCGCCAACCGCTGCCGCAAGAGGCGCCTCCGGCCCGATGACCACCAACTCCGCAGCGACCGTGCGTGCCGCCATGACCGCGGCAGCCGGGTCCAGGCAATCCACCTTCGGCATCGCGCGCACGCCTGGCTCGGCGGTCATCGCAAAGCTCCCCGGCGCCACGACAACCTCGTTGATGCCGGGCTCCGCGGCGAGCTTCCAGGCGATGGCGTGCTCGCGCCCGCCACTGCCGAGGATGAGCACGCGCGTCGGCATGACCGGAGTCATCGACTGAGGGCCGGGGGCTTGAATGCCCCGCTCGGCAGGCGCCGGCGGGTCCCGATCGGTCTCGGATGGGCCGCCGCGAAAGCCGCCGCGAAAGCCGCCGCGAAGCTCCCAGGAGCACGATCCGAACGAACGAGCACGACCCATGCCCCCGACGTGCGGGTTCCTGCTCGATGGGACGTTGGGTCGTGCTCATTCATCGAAAACGCGCGTTT